>Ga0075480_10000026_pt1 | contig 59140 bp, 42 predicted proteins | sample DEB08_DNA_7_FD_81590 | JGI IMG/M metagenome (GOLD analysis project Ga0075480, IMG submission 81590) | Aqueous microbial communities from the Delaware River and Bay under freshwater to marine salinity gradient to study organic matter... | ecosystem: Environmental > Aquatic > Marine > Coastal ... | reverse complement strand
TAGAACCGATGTCTTCTATTTCTGATGTGTCTATCTTGTAAACGTCTAAACCATACTCCAATAGAAGAGAAATAATCTTCATTGACTTTGATAAGGCGTCCTCGTCCAAGCCAATAAAAACTTTTGTTTGTGTCTCTACGATCTTCTTAAATAACTTTGTTGTCTCTTTCAAGGTTGAACCGAGAATGGGAATAGAGTTATTCATTTTGATGGAATCAAATGGACCTTCTACAAGGGTTATTGGCTTCTTCCAATCAATAAGAAGTTCGTTAAAAATAATATTTTTTGATGCTGGTGGGTTCTTATAAGACAACCAGTCACCAGAATAAGAACGGGCTGTAAAATAGTTACAGTTGCCTTCGTTATCGAATGACGGGATTATTATACGCTTTTTGTATTGTCCTGTCAAGCAAAAACCTATCTTGTAATAAAGAATGTCTTTTTGTCCTATTCCCCTCGACCAAAGATAAGTAATGGCTTCTTGTGCTGAAGGTGGAAGACCTTTCTTCGCAAGGCACATATACTCTGCTGGGAGTTCTACTGGTGGTAGTTTCTCCTCGGGCTGGTTGAAGATAAGGTCCATAGTGGAGAAGTCCACTTCTTGGTCCAGTAAAGCCCAGTCGTGTCGGTCGTCTGTGGAGCCAAACCGCTTGATAATGTAGGAGATTCCGCCTTTTGTGTCGCAAACCCAGCACTTGAAGAAACCTTTGGTCACATTAACTGAAAGTTTCTTTTTGTGGTGTTTGCAAAAAGGACAGTTGAATAGGAGTTCGTCCTTGGAAGAATAGGAGGAACCAAGAACGTCTTTTAGAATATTATTTTTATTTCTCATTTAGAATGTTTGTCGGCAACTACGGAGGCAGCAAAAGAGTCTGGTTTTATCTTACATTTGAAACCAGAACCTGTTGCGTATCCTACGAGCATTTTAGCCATAGGTGAGGTTCTATTATTACATTCTTCTGGTGAAATGTCAATATGTATTTCTACATTTGTTGATGGGCATATTTCTGTTATTTTCATCGCCATACTTATTGACTTTTCTGCTTCTTTGAGAATGCGGTTGTAAAATCTATCAGGGTCATTATACTTTTCTATTTTATAAAAGTAAAGACCTCCTTTCTGATTTTGAGCACCAAGAAGAACAATAGTGGTAGTGAAGGTACATTTTCCCATTTTTATGTGGGAATCCGTACCTACAATAACCTGACCTTTATTTCTATTGTGAGTTTTTATCTGTTGTGTGATGTCAAAAAAGTTTATGGATTTACCTGCGCCGGTAGTCCAGTTCATACTAACCCCGCTTTTGCGATAACTATTGCGTCGGCAATATCAAAGTATTTTGGTTTTGGATTGCCTTTGTGGGTATATTGTACATTAAAGTCGGGGTGGGTGTCAAGAACCCATTTTAGAATTTGTTTTTTTGTGTCCTCGCCTTTTTGAACCTTGATTTCATTAAGTTTTCTAGCTTGTTGTGCTGTGAAATAAATGGGTTGTTGTTTGAAGATTTCGTAGCAAATCCAAGAGACTGTGCCGTTGAACTTTTGTAGTGCTGCCATAGTCTTTGCTGTAGAACCACCAGAACCAAAGAACATAAAGGGTTGTTCTATATAAACTCGCTGGATAGGGTATTGGACTTGTAGTTCTTGTAGTCCGTCTTTTACAAACTGTATCTTATCGAAAAAGGTCTCAAACTTATTTTTGTTTCTTGTGTCCCAAACGTCAGCACGGATTATTTCACCGTCTCCGTCCATGATACAAAAACCAGTTATACTGGTGCTTATATCTAATCCTAAAATCATGTAGTGGTTTCCTTTAAATGTCTAGTTTCAATCTAAACGTATAATCCCTGTCTTGTAGTTTTTTTACTGGTTTGGACAGGTTGGCAATTGCGATAAGATTTTTGTTTTCATCGTATATACCTATTTTACTTATAAATGTCTGAGGTTTAAATTTTTCTTCATAACTATAGAAAGAAGAACTAATTGTATTTTTAATTGGTATTTCATTGTTCTGAAAATATCCAGCAGAACCACTTGTAAGCACAATAGAGGAAGAATGCTGTACATATGTTCTATTAGGTGAAAAAGTTAAATCAGACAATGGGGCATCACAATTCATTGTTATTATGTTAACATAATTTGTACCCTTAAAGTTTAATGAAAAACTAGCCGAGGGGGTTACATCGGTGGTAGTGTCGTTTGCCCCGGCAGCAAAATCTAACCATTTACCTTGACGTGTTGGTATGCCAAAGTCATAAGACCCTTCTGTTAAATCCCAACTTCCAGTTAATAAAACAAAACCCTCATTATACAGTACAACTCCTGCGACTTTTCCTGATCCGTTTGCTTGAGCATATTCACTACCACTAGTTTGTATTAATTCTCCATTGCTGTTTTTATCTTCACAGGTCGCGACCAAAGTGCCAGATATATAAAAATCTAGTTTAACCGATCTCTTTTTTATTTCTGAACTGTAAAAAATACTTGGTATGCTTATGAGAGTTAAATCCTGTGTACCTTTGTTCCCCAAAGAAGAAGAAAAAGCATAGTGTGGACTTAAAAATCTATAATAGTTTAAGGTATTTTTTAGTGCTTGTAAGTGTGATCCTGCTGTTGGTGAACTAGAATCAAACGTTTCTCTTGTAATAGACGCAGAAAGAGGATAACTACCTGTTATTATATCACCATATAAAAATTGATTAAAATTATTATTACTAACTGTACCAAAAGAGTTTAATGAAGAGTCTTTTGTTATAAAAGGAAATATCTTTGTTTTCTTTCCAGTGTTTGTATCTGGGTCATATGTGTGTGCCGCAAAGTCTCTGTCAACATTTAAACCATAAAGCGAGACATGACCGGTTGGAACATGCTCTACGTTTTCCACATGGGCACCCGAAATGGCATTTCTATTATTATAATAAATGTGATTATCATTGACAAAAAATGTATTTTCAGGATAAGTTTTTATCCTATTTTTTAACACATCTTTTGGACCAAATTTATAGTAAGGCATTTTAGTAGTCTAATCTAACCCTCAATGTAACTTCATTTGAAGGTGTTTTCTTTAGTGGTTCTGATAATTTAGCAACGGCTAATAACTCATTATCAGCGGAATAAAGACCAACAGTTGTAATATAAGAAACAGGTTCTGCTTTTGGACTTAAACCGTCTTTTACTCGAATCTTGCTTGCAGTCAAATAAGTCGGATTTGAACTATAGTTGTAATCCAAAGTACTAGCACGACAGAAATAAATAGTTGAATTTAGTTCTGTTGTGTTGTTGAAGTCAATATTATCAATTGTATATCGTAATGCATTTGCTGCCGATGTAATTGTGGAACCGGTTAAAACATAGTCCACAGCAGGTTTGCTTTTGCCAATTGCTCCAGCTGGGATACTATCGGGATCTGCAAAGGCACCAGAAAAATAAGAAGCAGTGAGAACAGCGATTCCAGCCTGATAATAAACGTGACCAACAATATCTCCTTTTGGTGCTGCAGAGGCGGTATATAACAACCCATATTCTCCAGCAGGAGAATTAACTTTATAATCTGTTGATGCCCCATAATCCCCAATAGTTTTAAGACCATCTCGGGTGTTTGAATCATTGACTGCACTGGCAGTTGAATAGAATGCCAATCTAAAAGAATCTTTCTTAATTTCATCTTTTGTTAAAAGTCTAGAAAAATTAACAAAGAAGCACTCTTTCATTTTGGTGCCGCCGCCTGTGACATCGCCATCTTCATCAAAATCAAGAATAGAACCAGTTATATCATAACCAGCAAGTACTTGAGCATGTTGATTGTAGATATTAATCTTTTTTGCGTTTTGAGTATTTGCTGCTCCAGAAAGAGAACTATTTGCTGAGTATCCAGCAGAGATATCAAAAATATGGTTCGCAGAGGAACTTAAGTAGGGATAATCGTACACTGCTTCAAACATTCCATGAGCAAATGTTTTAATATTCTCATCATTATAAGTACCTGAAGCAATTGTACCAGTAATTGGAATTGCCTCATGAAGAAGTGTTCTTGTGTTAGCAATGTCGCTATTCAATAAAGTTTTAAATGTGCTCGCCATGTTTTCTTCCTTTAGTTATTAATTTTGAAGTTTCAAAAATCTAACTGGTATATCAATTCTATATCCAGTAGTTGCGCCTGTTACCCTAATAAAAGTATCTATAAAGGCAAAACTAGAACCTGCGCGTGTAATATCAGTTCCAATTGTATCAAACAGATAATCGGAGGATACCAAGTCTGTTGATGCCAATATGCCAAAACTCAACCTAGTACCTCTTGGTCCTAATATAGATTCGAATTCATCAGCAGCTTTTGAGTTTTGACCACTTATGTTACCAGTAGTTTGACCGGTAAATGAATCTATAACCAATTCACCAGCAGTGTTTTGTGTAACATAATAAGAAGCAATTAAGTCGTCGTCAATAAAAGATGGTGTTAATACAGCGGTATTTGAGCGACTGTAAATTTTGGCAAATCTAGAATCAACTTCAATTATGTATTGTGTTTCTTTAAGTTCTGGATCTAGAATGAAATCAGGGGACACTTCTGTAGTATCCAGACCTTGGTCTGTTCTTATATATCTTCCCGCAGAAGATGCTGCAGTACCGTTGATTATTCCAACACGATTTGAATCATTTGTAAGTATGTCATTGTATACTTTAGATACAGTGTCTTGATCAACCAAAACAATATGAGAACCTGAACTAAAAACTGTTGCGTCCGCTGCTCCTGCTGCAAGTGTTGGTTTTGCAAGTGATTCTATATCGTTTAATTTTATAACGGGTAAGTAAAGGAGATTATTGTTTGTTAAACTTATAAGTTTGGATTTCATTGTTGAAGTGTTGTTGGTAAACGCCTCAAAAATTGGAGTTTGTAAAATTTCTAAGTCAAAATAAGCAGATCCTGAAGCATTTTGCGTGTTATAAGTTTCATAATTAATTTCATCGTCGCCAAAGGCAAACTTAGTAATTTTAAAAGAACCATCACCCCTGGCAAGTCTTAATCTACCAGTGTCTGTTAAAACTGCATCGAGAATGATATCTCCAGAGTTATCTAAAAAAGCCATTATAAATCCCCTTTTTGTATAAATAGTTTATTTAATTATTTAATTTCACTTCTGGTGCCTTTACTTTAAGATTGACATCTATTTTTTTACCAGTTTGCTTTGAAGTCAACCTGAATTTAAATCTCTTACCAAAGACAGATTGACTTTTTTTATCATCGTTATTATAACTAACCTCTACAGAACTATAACTTCCATAAAAGGATGGTTGATCTGGGTCTTCGGCGTCTATCACTAAATTTTTATAATCTGGTTGTTTTTGACTGTCTGTCAAATCAACAAATAGATATTTTTGTAAGGTCTTAGTAGAAGTAAAATCGCTGTCATATTGTTGTTTTCTTTTTTCTTCCAAATCTACTACTTCAATTTCTAAATATGGCAGTACATCTGCTTGTTTTCTCATTATTACTTTATATATCACAGTTGGGTTGGAAACTTTTTTATGAATATCAACGAATCTAAAAAAGTAATAATAATCCCTATTAGGCACTATATCATCAATAAAAGATGTATTCATGGACATATCAGTTTCTGTTGGTTGTCCAATTTCCACGAATTTTAAAGTATCATCACTGTTTACATCTTTATAAGACATTGGAAGATTATCAGTTCTAAAAATTTGAAAAGTACCGATTGAATCATCAGATTTAAAAAGTAATTCACTACCTGGATTTCTATCTTGTGCCAAATATACATTCTCAAAAGATGTTTTATCATCAGGTAATATAATTTTTGGATATTGTATTGTCTGACCAATTGTATTGTTAAACAACATCATTAATTTATTATCGACATTTCTAAACGGAACAAAATTAACTTGCGGTGCTAATGGGGGACTATCCTCCACCCTGGAATGATTCAATTTATCTTCTTTTATATTAACGTGCCTTGTATTATAATAAGGTACCCTAACTATCTGAAGAAATGGTTCAACATCATAAGACATGATTATTTGACCGCTATTTTCATTAAAATATACAACTTCAGAATTACTATATGGTGCAATAGAGTATTCAGTACCAACCACCACTTTATAAGCAAAAATTTTATAAAAATAATCTTGATATGGAATAACTTGTGTATCATAATAAGACAAGTTATCTTTTTCATTAATTGGCAAAAATATACTCTGAACGTACTGTTGATCTCCAATTACATCAATTTTATATTTAACTATTTCATACATAATAGTTTCTTGATAGGCCATTTTTCCATTATGTATTTCACTTGGAGTCCTAAATAATTTCTTGCCGTGCAATAAATTGCTCAATTCTTCTTTAAATTTCTCTAATTTCAATTTATCTATAAGAGATGCCAATGGCGTTGGCAAATTACTTTTTTCTTTGGAATCATAAATAAAAACTCTATTGTATGCTTTATCTCCAATTGCCTCAAAGGTGTTAAGATAAATATCACTTGTAGATTCCACTGGATTTGTTATACTAACCAAACTTGGTACATTAGTGGTATCTTCTTCTGTTTCTGGTTTTGGCAAATTTAAAAATGGAGCGTCTTCTTTTTTCCCGAAACCTACCCCGTTATTTGATGATTTTACTGATTTTTGATTTGCTAACGCTTGACCGGGAGATGGCACGGATTTAGTTTGAATTAATGTCTTTGGCGCATCTCGTAGAAAAATCTTAAAACTTGGAAACTCAACATTGTAAAATAAATTGTAATTTTTGCCACTATAACCATTAATGACCCCACCAAAAAAAGTATCATATGAACTGACGAAAAATTCGCCCTCTTGGTCTACTTCTTCTGTTGGTATATTAATTGATGCAGCATACGAATTTATAGCATCCAAAAATCCATATTTAGAAAACAAACTAGATATCGGTCCTTTATGCTCAACCGGTATATTAATTTTAATCAAAAAAGGAAAAGCATCATCTTGATCTAAAGCGCCATTGAATTTATCTAGAGAATTCTCTTTAAAATAAATCCCTGTTTTAACATTGTCAATCCACTTTGGTAGTGATATTTTTTTATCTTCAATAAGCGGTGAAATTTCAACAAGATATCCATCTATTCCAGAATCTTTACTTTGCAAACTTTTCATGAAACAACTTTTTACTTCTTTTTGTATTTTTGATGGCAAAAAATTGTTTGGATTTTTTTCATTGTATTTAGCAACAGGAATAGAAGGGTCTAATATATCTGCGGAAATTGGTTTTATATATGGAGCAACTTTTTCAAGAAATGCGCTTTCTAGTGTGCTTTGATTGCCTACATTTTTTAAAAAGTTCGAATAAACTTTTGCAAATTTATCCAAATATTGATTAATATTTGTTAAATTAACTTTATCTAAATCTACTCCAAACCCAGGCAATCCAATAATACTTTTTAATATATTTTGTTGACCATCAAGATATAAGAAATCATATATCGAAGGCAAAGTTTTCTCATCGAGAACATAAGAATCAATTAATTTTATTGCTAATGGTTCATATTGTGGGTCATAATAGTTGTATATTTTTTCATAATTTGGTTGTTTTATGGATATACCTAGTGATTTTTCATTTACCTTTTCACTGAGCACAGTTTGAAAATCATAAGGGACTCCTATTTTACAACTTATATCTAAATTTTTATTGCCCAAATCAGAAGAATTATTGCTTGATATAATATAATAATTCAAGAAAAAATCATTAACTTTCTCTTTTAAATCTGAACCCGCGTAAGAAGATGCGAAAGATGCAGCATTAAAATTATGCAATTCAAGATGCTTGTAGTGAGTATATACAAAATTTTGTTTTTTTACTAAATTAGAGGGATCTATAGCTTCATTTGAATTTTTTGATGTTAACTCGACATAATCTATATATTTTTTGCCCTGTCGTGATTTTTGATTGCTGAAATTTGCTGCCGAGTTCATTGTAAATTTGTAATATGGTGTACCGTCGCGTTTTTTGCCTGATAACGTTGCTTGGTTAAAAAATGCTAGTTGTTCGTGAGCAAAAGATATTTTAGATGTAGATCCTGCGGTACCGCCTTCTATTTTAAAGACAGAAATCATGTTTGGGTTAAAACCAGGATCATTAGAATTAATTACCACATTTGTTTGTAAGTTTTTTGTATCTGCAGATTGTATAGAATTTGTAGAAGTGTTTTTTTGTTTTCTTCTTTGTGATGATATTTGTTGGATTGGAGAATCATCTACCGTTGTATCACTTGAAAAAACTTGATAATTTTGAAATTGGCCTTCTGATAAACTCTCCAGAGTTTCTTCAGGGTTCAAAAAAGTGCTAAATACTTTTCTATTAGAAGAATTTAAACTTACTATACCTACATTATTTGGATTATTAAATAAGTAAATAAAATTTTGATAATTATCTTTTGACATTTATAACTCTTTTACCCATATCCAGGCGAATTCATATTTAATTGTAGACCCTTTGGATAAGAAACGCCAATATTTTGACCTCCTTTGCTAAGTGCAATAGTGGATGGTCCTTTATTGACAGTAGATATTTCAGTACTAGTAACATCTGTTGTGACTGTCTGAACTGACTGAGTTGTGGCGTCCTCTTGGGTATCGAAAAACCTTATGTTAAATGCAGTTGTGGCAAAATCTTGCATTAGGCAATCTCCAATATGAAGTAATTATTTAGCAATGGCATTTTAAACTCTTTTAAAAGTTTTTTATTTATATAAATTGGATTTTCATATTGCTTCAATCTACAGAGCAATCTACTACCGGGTATCTTAGATGATAACACATCTTCTGTGACTCTTTTAAATATTGGTTTTTTTATGTTTCTATATTCATTTTTAATAGTTGTAGTGTTTTCACTCATAGAAAATCCTGATCCGTTTTTCAATAGTGAAGTCTGCGAAGTTTTTTCGAAATCATCTAGGTATTGTACCTCAACAATATTTTGATGAATAAACCAAAAATAAGACATTAGTGCCGGATTAACCACTCCATTTTTAATATATGTTTGATCGCTAGAAACAAAATTCTTTAATGGTCCAAAAGGATCTACACCCTCTGCAATATCTTCATCTATCGAAAGACAAAGCACATTCAGTGGCGGGTGTGCATTCTGTTGTAATTCTGATATTTGTTTTTTAGTTAGATCGTTGTTCATACCAAAATCATTTTTAGAAATATTTAATTTAAATCCAACTTGATTTATTGTATTTGTAAAAAGTTTTCTATAAAGGATTGACAGCAAAAAGTAATTTGGCAAATCATTTGCAAGTTCAACTGTCTTAGGTGGCTCAATTTTAAATTTATTACTATCCAACTCCTGCCCTGCGATAGTAGTGACTTTAGACTCATTTAAGTTTCCTAAATCGTTAACTGGCGTGATGACATTTTTTTGCACTAAGGAATTATTTGAACTTTGGTTTGCTATCTTATTTGATTTTGCACCAATCTCATTTTTATCTGAACCAGATTCACCTAAAATAGATAATAACTGATCGGACAATATTTTTTCTGGACTTGAACCGAATTTTGAATTATTTTCAAATATTTCATTTTTCCTCTTCACTATTCCTAATAAAACATGTTGCAAGTTAACCTTTTGTGACCATTTTTGAATTACTGTTTCTGGTAAAATAACAGAATGTTTTAAATCAGAATTATTGATTGGGATATTTAAAAATGAATATATATCTTGCTTTGGTTGTCGAGTTTTAAGACCTTTTGGTTTATATGATTGCCCTAGAAGGTCGTCAACGCCAATCTCAGTTTGATTTTCATCTTGACCAAGAGTGTTAAAGGAACTAAACTGAGTGGCAAAAAGATCTTGACATTTTCTTTTATATTCTGTGACTGTTATAGCAAAAAAATTATTAATATCTCTTTGAAATTGTCTAGTAAAATCATAACCATGATCACTAACCTTAATTGAAAATTCTTGTGATTCTTGTCTTATTGTTCTAGACGACTTTGCTGAGTTTATGTCACCAGAGTTTTTATTAGCACCAGATGTTGAAAATTGGTTCTGGACGCCAATTGAATTTTTACTTAATTTTGAATTACTTACACTATCTAAAGAGTTTTGTATTGTACTCTCTAAATTACTCAAAAATGTTAATAAAACATTAAGTTTATCTAAAGTTGTAGTATCAAACCTACTTAGACTTTTTAATTGCCTCATAAATGCATCTTGTGTAGTGTTTGTATTATCTGCGTTTCTATTATAGAAAGCAGCATAAACTCTTGTATCTTTAGAAAGATTTAAAACGTTGTTTATATAATATGAATTAGAATCCCCAGTAGTTGAAACCCAATCAAAATTATTAGGGTTTAAACTTTTTAGAAATGAATCTTTTATCTTTTGAGAATATTCATCAAAAAGTTTTTGCGAATTAGCATAATTTAAAAAAGTTATGGTATCTTTTTTAGCCATTTTAATAGACTTCAATACTTGTCTCATAAATCTTATCGTGGGATCTTTGTACTCGATTATGTATTTATATTTTAATTCTTTGGAGACACTTCCCCCTTGAGTATCCATATAGTGCTTAAATATAAACTTGTCTATTTCTCTATAATCTGATTTAGTTTGTAACTCAACCCCTGCTATGACAAAATTTGTATCACCAGGAGAAGAATCACTATTGACACTTGGAGTTGGTTTTTCTAAACTGCTATTAATAATTAAGCTTTCCTCGTTTTCTGTCTTTAATAGTCCACTCTCTATAGAATATGCTCCCCGATAGTAAGGACCATACATTTTTAAAGAAACAATAGGTGAATTTGACATTAACTCACTTGTTAATAAAACTTCGGCGCCCTTTGCTGGTGTATTATTAAATGCCAAATTAATATTTTCAAATATAAACGGAAAAGCACAGTTATTTCTCACAGTTTCATATTTGTCTACAAAGAAGACACCATTAATATTACTCTTTTTATCATGTGATAGATATATATCTCCAGCATAACTCTTTTTTTTATATTCAGAAAATTTAGATAATTTTAAATTGTTTTTAAATACATTTACTGTTGACTCTACTGAGTCTAGTTGTTGACCCACATTGAATGGAGTTACTATGCTTTTATCTATCAAACGATTGTCTGTGTACTTAAACATCTCAACGAAATTATAATCTAAATAAGCATGAGGTTGATTTGTGTGACTTGTACCCGCCATATATCTACCATTATGAATATGAACGCCACCAGCCCAGATATCTCCTGGTTTTCCAAAGTTTTTCATCTCAATTGGGGTTAAAGCATCATAACCTTGGTCTGCAGAGATTCGAAAAACGACACCCATGTTTTGAAATTTTCCATCTAATAAAAGAATTTCCATTGTTGGTTTCGATGATAAACTTTGATATGCTGTACCTTCGAGTTCTGGCGCTCTAACTCCAACGATAAATATATAAGCAAGAAAACTAGTGTCTTTTTTAAAACTAAATTTTAAATTTAATATCCCCTCATTTAGAACAGTACCATCGCTCAAAACCTGTTCGGTTGCCGAGGTAGAACTAAAAGTAGAACTCATATTCATCTTATTCCAAAGAGGGATATCTAAAAAACTAAAAACTTTAGTTTTTAAATTTGTGACGTAGTTTTGAGAATCCTCTCTTGTTAGAATATCTCTAACACTGGTGAAATTTCCATTTTCTGAGATTTCTAAATCTTGTATTGATTGTGATGGATCTGATAAACCTTCTAATAGATTCTCATATAGAAATCTGTCTGTTATTTGATGGGCATATATTTTAATGTGATCCGAGAATTCTGAATTTAAAAGTTCGATTATATCTTCTGAGTAGGTATCTGATTTTAAATTTTTAACTGATAAGGTAATATTAGATTCAGAAAGTTTTTCTGGATCTTCTGAAAGAACATTTTCACCTCCTGCTGAATCTACGCTATGATACCCACTTCCTTGATATTTTGGATTTTTTGAATCAACAGTTTGAGAAGAAAATTTAGTTTGAAGATCAATACTTTTAACATATATATTTGGTAAAAGATTTTCTGATAGACTGTTTATTGATAACATTATTTACAAATATCCCCTGAGTCATCCACATCTGCGTACAGATCAACAACTCCACTCTTTTTGAGAACCTTATCGCAATTGAATATTTTAGTTAAATAAATTTGCTTTTGCTTATCTTCTTGAATTAATGGACACATTACACTTGAATCTATTTCTCGATCTATTAAAAAATCAAAATATTGTTCAACACTATCTGGATCAAGACTATTATTTATTCTATCTTGAATTAATTTTGCCTTATTTTTATAAAACTTTAATGGTATTAGTTTTTCTGTTCCATTGTTTTCTAGAATTTCAAAAACCTCTATGTCAAAATTTTCTTTCTCTAAAAAGGTATTAGACTCTTCAATACGCAAAGCCATAAAATCATCTTTTATAACAATTGAAGATCCATTGTCGAAAACAACGCCTTTAGTCATATCCTGCACGAGAGCAGTATCCTCATCCATTTCAATTTCACCCGCACTTTCTTGTTCTTGAAATGCCTCTTCACTGTATTCGTATTCTAGCGAATCATTGTATACTTTACTGTTTTTAAGTATTTGATATTTTATTTCAGACTCCAACTGTGGGATGTTAAGATAATTTGTGCCATAAGAACTTGAAATAGTTAAGTAATTAGCAGAAGATGATAAAGGACATTTCAAAAAAGCAACATTCCATCCAGGTGAAAAACCATTTGCAGGATTGAATGTGCCTAATGGTTCTTGTAAAATTTCTGTTTTTTCTGGTTGGTCTTGAACTTTTATTAATCCGGTATTTGCAGCAACCTCTAATATAGACCCTTCAGGAGAAAAATCATTTTCAATTATTAAATCATTAATAACATTTGGGTTTTTACTAAAAATCTCTAATTCTCTACCAGAATATACTGTCTGCGTTGAAAACTTTGGAGTTTCCTCTTGAATTCTAGATTCTGTATCATTCTGTTTTTCAGTTGATACCCCGGCATAAGCATTATCATATATAACATCATCATCAAAAAAAGCATAGTAAGTTGGTTTCATTTTCCCAACAGACAACAAATATTTTCCATAAGATGTTAATTTTAAATCAATTACTTGTTCTTTTGAATCCAAATAAGACATATAATAATTATCTTCCTTTTTAAAATTTTATCCTTCTTCTTCGGAGGCAGTAGGACCACCCTCACCAGCAAATTGAGCAAGATTCAATTCTGCAAGTGTTTTGGTATTAACCAAATCAAAACCTAAGTTTTTATTTAATCCTACTGGGTTTTCTAGTATCACTGGTTGTGGTATATCCACCGTGGATTCAACCTCTGCGTCTATTTTCACAAGTTCAATCAAACTACAAAAATCAAATGGCCAGTTGTAACTATAATTAGGCACCTCTGTTTTACCAGAATTATTAGATCCATATTTAAATTGGAATTTAAATCTTTTATCATCTGATGAATCTGCTGTTTTTTCGAAATAATTGTATGACGCTCTTTGTTTTACTTTAAATACCATCCAGCGAGTGTTGCTGGGGAAAATAGACACTAAAGATTTTCCTTTATCGCTACCATCTGCGAAAATATCAATAGGTAAAGAAGCTTCAGTTTTTTGAAACGATCTTCCTAATTCTGGTTGTAGATTTTGCCACATATCAGTTAAATCTTTTTCTTTTAACGTCACTTCAAAATCAAATATAAACATGGCAAATGGATCAATGTTTTTATTTGTAACAAAATCTAGATGTGGTGGAATAACAAATTTTTTCATTTTCGAAACCATATCTAGAATTTCTTGTGTTGGTTCATTCTGTCCTTGCAAAATCTTTTCTGCTGTTGCTGTTTTTTCCTCATTTATTAACTCTGCAGCATCAACAGTTTTTCTTGGAATTGGGAATTTTATTTGTACTCCACCTTCAACTGTTGGGATAAATGGAATTGCAACAATTGCTTCTGATACCTTTTTAGACTCCGCAACTGTACCTAATCTGACAGGATCTTGTTTAAACCCAAGTTGCTTTGCCAAAGAACCAGTTAGTGTTGGATCGTCTATTTCTGAGGGATCTAAATCTTGAATCTGTATAAAAATTCCTTCGTTGCGGCGTGGTTTACGTCCATACTGATGCCACATGCCTCGTGCGACAGAACCAGAACCGGTTAACGGAAGAGTCACCGCCACATCTTTAAAATTAAGAATTGGTGTTTCCCATTTAGGTTGAATTGTCAATATTGCACCTGCGGAATCATCATCTTTAATCTCGATTGCATTTCCTAATGCATCGTATACAACAGATGGTTTATTTACCAACGCAATGTTAAAACTAGCACTTAAATTCATAGCATTGCGTGGTCCCTTGTCGGCGGTTGGAGTCCCACCCATCCCGGTTCCTGGTAAACCAGCGTATGAAGTAAAAGATCTTTGACAACTTTGTGTTAACTGAGATAAGATAGAACTTAAAGAGTCATCGTCAAACTCGGGTCTATATATGAATTCTATGTGCGAGTATCCATCATAGTACGCAGGAGTATATGGTTCATATGAAGCACTACTGAAATTAAATCTAACATTATCTTCTGTGAGCGCGGTCGCATTACGTTGACCACCTTGTGTGAAAGAGGGTGGTCCGAATGCAGAACCATAATAATCAAATAATTTTTTGTCGTCACTGCCTGTCTGGGCATACATAACGCATGTCGATGGATTAACATCATAAGACGCAGAGTGCTTTATATAAAGCGAAGCGGGATCGCCTCCGAATACTGAATATTTATCTGCTAATAATTTTCGTTTATTTATTCTGCCGTTATAGCACACTAATCTCATTCTGTATTCTTTTCCAGGTACAAAACCAACTCCTGCCGAGTCTTCTATACTACCAAACTGCTGATCTACATCTGGTACAGAAGTTAACGTTGTCAAATTGCTATCTGGTCTGAAAAAATCGATAGTCGATGCTAAGAAATTGTGCATAGCTAGTTTGTAATTTTCTTTTCCTGATCCTATAAGCGATGCAGTAATTTCGGCACTAGCAGAAGGGTGGGGTTCGTTGTCAATAATTCCTCTCGAACCAAGTTCTGTTTCTGGGTCAACTAATGCTTCAAACGGAACTCTAAAATCAAAATCAGAGTTAATTCTTGGAATGTCAATTAAATATCCAAGACTATTTCTTTGGTTAGGTGTGCCGACCAGAGAAAGATTCACGTCTTGGGTGTGTACTGGATAATCAACAGCAATGCCAGATTTAATGCTATTGTATAAAATACCTGGAGCAAACAAAGATTTCCAAACTGGGTTCATAAAACCCGTTGAGCGTCCAGACAATGTTGTGGTTAAATCAATTTCAGTAGAACCAAAACTTCCATACCCAGCCATAACTCCAGTTACAGAGAAACTTGCAGAATAACTATCATAAAATAATTTTGTTATCTGTACAGTTCTTTCCGATGGGTAAAAACCATCATAAGGTAAAAATTTAATTAAAGCATCTGCAGATAAAGTTATTTTTTTAGGTTCTGATTGGTCATTATAAGCATTGTGATTAACAAGAGAAAAAGTTTTTAAGAAATCTGTGTGTAAATATTCTCTTGCAAAACCAGATTGAGCACTAGAATATAAGGAAGAACCGGTTATCGTGTATGCGCCATCTGGTTCTGATAAGAACCCACTTGGGGCATCATTGAGGTAATAATCCATGTGTTCAGAAATTCTAAATTCTGGAATAATTCCATAATCCTTGCCGACTCTTTTTATCTCCTCAACATAATCATCGTATGTGTCATAGAAAGGTGCTTTACCTGATTGTTCTCCTGCTTCCCATTTGGTATCGCCAAATTTATATTCATGAGTTGTGTCAGATGGAATAACACCAGCAATTCTTCTATTATACTGGGGTAATAAAGCAGAATAGTAAAGGTGTGGTGTTGGATAAGTTGTATCTGCACCGCTAGAAGTTATAAAAGCATTATTTGAATATGGGTAAAAAGAGTTTTGTAAGATGCCACCACCGTCAGATGCCGATACCGCTGGTAAAATATTGAACGCAAGCGGAGAAAGACTAACTTCAGCCTCTCTAATGCCGGATTTAATTCTTCCCGGTGTGCCTGTGGCAAAACTAACTCTTTCATCTAATGACCACATACTTGAAGTGGCATATGCAAGTATTGGTCTATTATAATATGTGTAGATGTCTGAAGTATATGTAATATAACCAAAAGGTGTGATACCATATGTCAGTGTTCCTAATGTTCCAATAGTTCTACTTCTTCTTGCTTCCGCATCATCTCTCCAGAAACCATTTTCGAAATTGTCTCTTTGCCTATGTGTTTTAAGATAGGTGTATTGTTCTTTTGGATAGATTGTTTCTTTTGTTTTGTAGTAATTAAGACCCATAACTGGTCTAAACTCTGGTGCCTCGGCAAAATCTTGCGACGAAAGAAGGTAATAATTTATTACATCTAACATTTCTTGATCTGTTTTAGAGTTTCTATTTGGGTCCAGTATATCAAAATTAAGACTTATATTATCACTAGAGTGATCAGTAAAGTACATAATATTATTCATGTATGTATGGGATATTTCATTCGCAACGCTTACTTTGTCTGGTGTCTCCAATGGACTTTTTGACATTGATAAATTATGTACTAATGGTTTATATTTACTTGTAATTGGTGGTTCTATTACAGAAGTTATTGATCCTCTATAACCATCTAATTGTATTTGTTGAAAGTTGTTGTTTTCCGCTTTTTTAACTTTAAGATAACTTAATCTATTCTCGCTTCTATGTGCTCTTACGATTGGGTGATTATCTTTTCTGTAAAGTTTCCAGTTTGCTCCACCGTATGGACCTTGGCGGTGAGTGAGAATAGCATTTAGTATTCCTGCTTTACCAAAACCTTGACTATAGTTTATTGCACCACCAAGTTGCTCTGCTTTTACATATACTGCACCGATACCATAATTCTCAACAGCAATAGAAGAATTATAACCTATAGTATTTACACTAGAACTTAATGGATCAACAATAAAATAGTTTATCCCAACAAAGTCAAAGTTCACAAATGGCCATAAGTTGCCTGGGTCCACATCTGGATCTTTCTCATCATATACAGCATACGGGTCTGATAAACCGCCATCGAATGCAATACCTGCGGAACTAGCAGTTGCAAAGGTTAAATCAGTAGAAGCAAGACTTGCGTTACTAAAATCTGGTTGTTCAAACCCATAAAGAGCGGAACCAGTATAACCAGAAATAATACTTGCTGTGATCCAAGCATACTGTACATCAGTTTGTGGTATTTGATGCTGGACAAAGAAGTTATCGTAAGAAGCAGAAGTGGAAATAGTACCCAACTCGCCTGTATACTCATTTGAATATTTTGGTTGTTTTCTGCCGTTTCTATTCACCTTGTGGAAGGAACCGGTACCGATGTACGCTAAGTCTGCGCCAGGATCATCAATAGAAGATGACCCACCTGGATAAGTTGCCCAGGAGGCTCTTTCGTAGTCGGCAACTGTTCTAGCATCACTAAATAAACCAAACTGGTTTGTATGGTCTGAGTGTAACTCATTTAAAGGTAGTCTAACGCTTAAGTTTCTAAATGGTAAAGCATTGTAAACACTATATTGTGCAGAGGCAATATCCAACATGCCTTCACCCATTGTATCGGGACCGCCTGGAGCAGAGAATCTGTTGACAATTATTGCTTTAGTTGAACCGGTTAAGTCCCTTCTTGGGATGGTGAAATCAACAACACCGGAAACAAAAGTGGAATCTGTGTATGTTGTTGGTAAATTTCCCTCAGATTTGACCATATATCTATTGTTAATTGACCTATCATTAGTCATTACAATTTCGTAAGTATTGGTGTAGTTTCCTATATTTGTGGCGTTAAGTTGGTCAATGGAGTCGGTAGCGCCGCCGACTGCTCCCGTTGTTTGTTGAATGTTTTTAATATTTACAGGTCTTTTTGCGTATTCTTCACGGAAGAATATTGAGTATGGACGGATTCTCCCAGAACCGTCTGAACCAACATTAGTTAAATCTAGAGCACCAGCGGAGGCGGTCAATTTCCAACCCTCAATTCTTTGTAACGGGCGAACCGTTGGGGCTTGATTTGGAGTCAAGTTAAACATCACATGGCGATATTGGCGACCACCTACAAATTTTTCTGTAAATGGACCCTGCATTGGAACATCACCATATGGACCATAACTATCGTGGTGCAAGTTTGTAATCGCTAGATTTGATTGAAAAACTTCTAAATTGGTCATTGCTGGATTTGAATTAACAGAAGAACTGTAGAGGCTGAATGGGAACACTATATCGCCTTTATAAACTTCTGAGAATGTGCCGCCATCTTGTGCAGTGCCAACTGAGAATTTATATTTTCTTTTCCCTTTGTTTAACTCTATATTGTCGTCGCAATCTTTAAAACTGTCTAATGACGAATCGGTTGGTTCAATAGAAATTAAACCGCCTTCTCCTGCTCCTGATGGAGTTGGTCTTTTTCTAAGAGCGTCCCAAATACCCACTTTTTTATTTTCGTAAGTATTTCCACCGGCATGTAATTGTGTTTCTTTAACTGCATTAATCTTATAAGGTTTGGCAAGTCGGCGTAAAGCAAAAGTTGAACCTTGATAAGTCCCACTTGAACCGCTTAAATTTGGAAGTGCGGCATTACTTTTGTTATTTATTACATCTAATATTTCTTGTCTATCAGAATCAGCATCAGCATCGCCGCTGCTAATAACACCATCTCTTTCTGCCCTTTCTTTAAACCAAAGACAATTGTTTTCTTGACTACCTGCGGAAGCATTTAAAGGAGCATGTCCCTCTTTCCAAGGATATGTAAGTTCATTTATGCCAAGTAAATTTGCTTCTGGATCTGTTTGTTTAAATTCATACGTTGGAAATTTAGTTTCATATTTGTTTCTTTCAAAAATATGTGATTCAATAATGTTTCTAAGTGGTTTTTCAGCAAGACCAGAAGTCATAGGGGCAATTTTTTGGATCATAGCGGAAATTGCCACATCAAACCATTTAAAATATTCAATGTATTTATCTAAATCTGGTTCACTTTTTATATTTTTAAAGAATAAATTTCTTAATAATTCTATTTCTTTATATTGATTTCTATATCTGTCAACACCTTGACCAATTAAATTATTGTAGTCAATTGCAGTTGATAAGAATTTAAGCATCTCTTCTGATATGCTTTGATAAGGACTTTTTTCTACATACATATCAAAGAAAGTTGGACGACTATCTCTTGTAAAATAAATGTCATCATTTGACAAAACTTGTATTGTATCTTCGCTATTTATTGTTTCTGGTAGATTTTGTTTTGCTGTGATTAATTGATCAACAACCGAAACACTTGTACTAGAAGCATTAAAATATTCGCCCTTACCAGTAAACTGTTTATTTTTTAGATTTGCTAAAAATCCATATCTAGATATTTGGTCTGTAGATCCTGAAGTTAGATCTTGGACAGAAAACTCACCAGATGCATCTGATGCAGTAACACTATTAAAGTTCCAGTGAAGCAGTAGTGTTTCTTGATTAGGAACAAAAACTTTATTTATTTGTGTATTAAATAAATACGCATTCTCTTGTGGGTCTTTAATACTAAAATTATCTGGATCAGAGGCATGGACTCTTAAGTCTTCTATAGAGAGTTTGTTTTGCCATGCTCTCAAATTGTTGAATTTAACATCAGTGTTTTCAAGAACAGAACCAGTGAAATTTGTTCTGTGTGCTCCAGCAAAAAGTCTCTTTGGTGAAGCTAAAAAGTTAGCAGCATTTTGAGCGGTAATCGAACCGGTTACAGTGAACTCTTCTAGCGTAACGTCTAAAACTCTTCTAACACCAGAAAATTCTACAGTATAGTCAGAGCGACCTCCTGCCGCTCCGCTAACTTCATTTACATTTGGATATTTTTCTGGATATATGCTTACTAAGAAATTAAAATCAGAATCATTATAAACATCACTTAGGAGCGATGAAGATAACACTGGTATAACCGAACCAAGAGTACCAGTTAACACAAACTTTGTTTTATCAGAAAACACGTCTGGTCTTATAGATTTAACGACAAAGTTGGCATAATCATTCGATGCCCAAGTGGTTTGTGCTGGGGTTGAATCCACTGCAGTGTGCATACCAAACAAACTTGAAGTTTCCATAAGGGGGTAATAATTTGCAAACTCTTCGGATGTTTTTGTTTGAGTTTTCCAATCGGATTCAATTACTCTTTTTGGAAAAATAATGCTTGCTTCGACGCTAAATGGCAAACCAAATTCCTGTGAGGTGCCGAGTGTAAAATTATTACTTGCCGAAATGAACGTTGTTGAATTTGAATTACCATTGATTGTGTACTGATATACAGTTGCATCTGAGTTTCCAACTTCATTAAAGTTAATAACTCTATGTCTGGTAGAAACAGATCTAAATTTATCTTTTAAAAGAAAATCAACATTATTTGAATAGAGATTTATTTTATATATTTCATCATCAACGCCAAAACAACGAATTAGATTTCTAAAAGATTTTTCTGTACCTTTTGATTTGTTTATGTAATTTAAATTGTTATAAATGTTTTTATAAATAATATTCTTTACATCTGCAATTTTTTTAGTGTAAAGAAAATTATCATCTCTATTTTCTAAATCTTCTAAAGCATCAAGTGCGTTAAATATTTCTGGAGTTATAAACCCTTTTGATTCTAGAATTCTATTCATGAAAGGCAAAGGTTTATTAGAACCGCTAAAATATTCTGTATTCATTAGTGATGGTAATGTTTTGATTAAATTTGCCGCATCATCAAAATAACTACTCATAATCTGTGTTAGATTGAGTAAAGAATTTGCTATTATACCTTCATTTTCAGTATTATTAGTATCGTGTTCATCTAAAATCCACCCTGGCATTGTATAGTATATTGTAGATGGATTTCTATAATCGTACTCTTTTCCTTTTTGTCTTCTATCGTCTAGTAAAGAAACAACAGAAGAATGGAAAGAATAAAGTATTGGATCTCTAAATTCACTAGCTGAAAAGTTAGTTAAACCGCATTCATTTATAGCAGAACCAGTATTTCTAGAAAAATCTGCAGAGTAACCTGTCCAGGTGCCATTACTTACACGACCGGAATAATCTAAAACTTTTAAATCGACTGCTGGAGTATTAGTTACTCCCTCATTGAATTTATAGTAAAGTCCCAAATCAGTATTTGCATCATCGGTATTTGTCCCTGCTCCAACTTGATCAAACCATCGTGTTTGGATTTGTTTTGATGTTCTCCAAACTTTCCAAAATCTAAATTCGTCCAAAGACCCAGATAATTTACCCCACCCTTTTTCTGCTTGTGGTGCCCCTGCCTGAGTACCTGATGGGTTGGTTGCGAGAGCGCCAATTGTACCAACAATGGTGCCACTTACATAATCAACAGTCGTACCGGTTTTAATATTATCGTTAAATTGACCGTCAATAAAAAGATCAACAGATGTATTTGATCCATCATTTTTAAATCTAAAAGAATAATGATGCCAACTGTCGTCAGCAACCGAAGATGTCGTTATGGACGCACCGATGTTTTCTTTTGAAATTCCGCTTGTCCCAGACATATATGTAACATAAAATGGAGAAAGGGTGTTTGTTGCGACACCGTGACCAGACATTTCAATCGTTAACCGCCCATAATCTAAACTTGAAGATATTGAACTTGTAGTGAATATATCGAAGATAACCTCAGTCTGTGTAGCGGTAATACCAAAAGATTCTTTTTTAAGCCAAAACTCTACTGTATTTCCATCATTTCCGCCTATCTTTAGGTTACACTCACGATTTTTAGATAGATCATAGACGTTTGCTTTTTCTCTATACTTTGCTTCACCTGTATCTGGATCAATATAAACTCTAGTGCCGGTACCGGCATGGGGACCGCCATTAAAAGAAATATACTCATATGTACCAGTTCCTGCGGCACCATATGATCCCCAATAATCATAATTTGTTGAGGTGTCAGTTGCTGTTAGACTAGCGGTTGAAAATATAGCATAACCAGTTGTACGAGGGTAATCATTTTCAAAAATATAAAGATCTATACCGGAGGATGAAAGTTCCCATAATATTTTTTCTTTTTTAGAACCATCATAAGGATAGGTCTTGTAAATTCTAGTAATTGAATCGTAATAATATTTTTCTGCGGAACCAAAACGAGCAAAACTCTCTGGTTTGGAGTAATCTACAAGAGGAATAAAACGATTTCTATCTTCTAAGTATGCTTTTACATATTCAGGTGATTCTATTCCACTAGAAGTTAAACTATTAAGTGAAGAATTTGATAAAAATTTATATCCGTTTTCTTTGAATAAATCTTTTAAGGACATATTATTCTACTCTAAACCTAAACCTTTCTGGTTGTTCCACATAACTTCCATTAATTAGATATGAAAAACTTAATTCATAGACCGTATCAGTGTCGAATAAGTCCATTTCTAAATCAAAGTAGCTACCACTCGTATCATAAGATAGTCGAGTGTGGTTTAGCGAACCGGTTCCAAAAGGAATAACCTCTAGATTATCGCTTACACGGGTAAAACGGTAATAAGTATTATCAATAATACTTGTTTCTATGGCGTTACTCGCTACTGTATAAATAGTTGGAGACCAATCTTTTTGACGAGTATAAAGTCTAAATCTTACTTTTTCGCCGCGATTATATGTGGCACGTAAATTTGTGACTTTAGAGATGTATCTTTGATCAAAATTATAATCTTTGCTATCAAATGTTTGAACGCTAATTGCCGAACCTGTATGATATTCTATTCCACCGCTGTGCCAAACATCATAGATAGAAGTGATGCTGGATGATGTATAAGCAAAAGAGCAGGAATATATACCTGTTTCAACATGAGAAGCAGTAATATTAACATCTCCTGTTGCGACGACTCCACCGCCAACTGGAAGATATAATTTATTCCCTGTTGGACCAGTACTACCACTGTAAATGCTAACTAACATATCGTCAGTACCAACTGCTGGGATGTTAGTCAATTGTCCTCTAACCACATTATAAAGATAGAGATTCATTAAATTATCAGATGCAGGAACAAGAGAAGAACTTAAATAAAAGTCGCCTCTGTTATCTTTTTTGCTGCTGTCCCAACGAGCTTCAATAACTGGACGCTTGTGGAAGAACTGCGATCCACGAGCAAAGAACATTTTAGTGTAGTAAGAATTTGTTGCTGATTCGTCGGAACCTGTTAAGCGCACACCAAAACCATAATTATTCAAATCACCACTAATCCAATCTTCTACAAGGTGACTTACATCTATTTCTAGATTCTCAAAACCAGTATCAAATGATTGAGTAAAAAGATATTCAGTCGGATTAGCATCAGACCCGGTAATATAACTTCCTCCTGGTTTTGCTACACTAGCATAATCAACCCATTTTTGTTTTCCTGGGTCCGATGAAGCAGATAACCAGTTTGAAGCATCTTCATCTGAATATTCTTCCATGTCCAACCCAAGACCTTCACTCCATGACTGAGATATTGCGGACACAATTAGAGTATAATCTTTTGGTGTTGTTTGGGTGTGCTCGGCATCATACATTTTAAGAAAGAAATTTACACTACCTGATGCTGGAATATTTCCAGCAGTTCTATCTGTGTTAATAGCATCTGTGTTAAACTGGATTAGAATACGAGATAGTTCAGAAGAGTATCCTTCCTCACTAGAACTTACTTGAGCATAAATACTAAAAACCTCAAGAATATCTGACTGACCCATGTTGCCGCTAACCCCACGAGTCTGAAGATTTGCCTTGTAAGCATTTGTAATTGTGTTATCTTTTGTAGCATAGTATCTTTTAATTGCCATTATTGAATAGTTCCTATAATATCTGCGTTTGGAAATTTTACCTCAAATATAGAATCCTTTGGGCAGTAAATAATTCTACCAGTTTTATCTTTATTGTCTTCAACATTAAAATTTGTATCTGCATAAGAAATTCCATTTTTTGTTGTAACAATCACTTCTTCCACATCAAGTACCAAAGGATCGTTTTTAAGAACATTAAAAATATCTGTTATTTTAAATGGTTCGCCTATATCAAAATTCTTTCTATTTCTAAAATAATTTGTTAAAGATTGCTTTGCAGAATCTAATGAACCAAACTTATTTGCATCTGGGTATGACACAATCTTAAAAGAAATCTGTAGATTAATAATTTTTGCATCTAGAATGTCTATTGTATCATTAATCATTTTATATCCAGATAGATGGGTTTTTAAGTTATTTTTTATGGTTGTTGATGCTGTGGAAAGGTTTCCATCAACATCTTCTGATATAACGTATAAATTAATATTTCTCTGATTTAAAGAATCTGAATCTTGATCCGCACTTACTCTTTTGATTGTTCCAAACTTGGAAGGCATACTATAAGCAGCTGTAATTAAGTCTTGTTGTGTTACAATTCTATTTTGCATTGCGTAAGCACCAAAAGCACTTTCTCTTATTTGGTCATTTGAAACAAATGTATTACTTCCAATAAATTGTTCTTCATTGATAACCTCTAGACTCTCTTGGGTTGCTCTTATTTGTAATGCACTTAAGTTGCTTGTTTGTTCAAAATCAAATACAGCTTGATCTACAGATGTTATAGTACCTATGGAGGCATTTGAATTTTGAAAACTATTTTTTCTGTAAATTATTGTCAAAGTTGTGTTACTTGGACTGACGCCAAGAGAATCTGTTTGAGTTAGAACATTGGGATCAAAAGAATTATCTGATATATATTTCTTACCGTGTTGCTCAATAAATACGTTCGCAGGGTCAATAATTTCTTCTACATTTTCATTAGTTCCTGCCCCAAACTGTAAATAAACCTGATCTTCTTCTATAACTGTAACAAATCTCCTTGGAACTGAAATTGGTTTCATAATATTGGCAACAGTGTTTTTATCTGCGTTCTTGTTTATTATAGGTACATAAATTGTATTTTGCGTTAGATAATCAACTTCAAAATAAACGTTTCCAGCAGAGTCGCTAACTGTTACTATTTCCGATATGTTATCGTCTAAAACTCTTATTTTTCTAAACTTTTCATAATTTCCTATACGAACCTCTTTAACGAACAATTGTCCTGAAACTGCTTGACCTCTCGCTCTAACTGCGTAGGTTATTGGAACTCCAGTATCATTGTTAACATCACCAACAACAATCTCATTATTTTCCTGATCTTTAAAGTTTACATCCTCTAATAAAGAAAATGTTTTTCCCCCTCCTGTTTTAAAAATACTACCTGCTTTTAATATTGGAGCATAGTTGTAGTCTGGAGCACCAGATACGTTTGCAGGTATCAAAATAAAAAATGTAAGAGTTCCATAGGATGCTGTTGTTAGTTTTGGTTTATATCCAAGTTGCTGTGCTAACTTAAGTATGTTTTTTCTTTCAATTGCGGTTGTTATAAAAGATTCATTAACTTGATAATCCAAATAAAAAGATAACATATCTCCAATGTAAGACACAGTATCCAGCATTAAAGAACCAAACGAATTAGCAGAAAAATCTCTGTACTGATTTGGATAATATCTTTTAGTATAATTTAGCAAATCACTTTTTATTGATGTAAAATCTCGACTAGTATATTTTATCGATGGTTTTTTTTCTGCCATTTATTTTTTTCCTTTAAAGAGGTTTTGTTTCTATAACCCTTACAGAATCTCTTACGTTTGTTCCTTTAATTGCATAAGTAAGACTAACTGATAAGACATTTGACTGTCCCACTTGTAAGTCTACATTTGCATCTTTTATAACAGACAATGATATTATAGCAACTTGAGGCAAAAATAACCTCATTTGCTCATATATCCTTTGTGTTATTTCAGCTTCAGGAGAGTTTTCAAAAAGATAATTTCTCAATCCTACACCATACCTAGCAAGCATAATTCTTTCACCTGGGGCAGTTAACAAAAGCATTTTTATGTTTTGTCTATAATTGTCTTTTATGGTTTTTATTAATCCATAAAACTTATCCGTTTCATTATATGCAAGGGGCAATTGAGCATCAATACCAACAGACATTTTCGTTTCTCCTTAGATTAATTAGATTAAAAGTAGGTTTTAACACAATTATGTGTCATTAGGATCACCACAATTTAAACTATCATTAATCTTATCTTTTTCTTCGTCCTGTTTGCCAAGAAGTTTTTCTATATCGTCTATCGCGCCACTATCATCAAGCAATTTTGCAATAATTCCAAGAGGAGTAAGTGGTCCAGGGACAAACCACGGTGTTTTCCAAGTTGGATCGCTCATATTTGCCATCATTTTGATAAACATTTCTATTATAAGAGATAGTAAATCCATATTGACCGTTGGTATTTCTAATCCTAATAAATCTATTGCATTGTTCTTTTTATAAAATTCCTTATCTTCCCCTCTTTTTGAAACATCAATAAGAGGCATTAATCCTGCTTTTATTATTGCTAGTGTTCTAGAAAAACCAGCATCCAAAGTTGGATATCTTTTTTGTATTACTTCAGTAACCAAAACCGATACAAAAGATAATATACTTTCATATTGTAATTTTTCTGTTAATCTTGCAAAAGATATTGATTCAGAAATATAAGCATATAAATCACTTGGAAATGGAGTCGGACTATCGTATGGTGCTTCGTGATTTTCTAAACCTTCGGTTATGTTACCTGGGTTAAATTTTCCACCCTCTAGCACGCCTCTGCGGAGGTCACTCATCTTGTCCCCGTAAGAATACAATTTTAAAACAGTAGTTGAATTTAGCACTTCGATTATGGATTTAGAAACCGCATTATCAGAAGATACATCATCTGGATTATATTTATGTATAAAATAAACCAATGGTAATTTAAAAAACATTTTTCCTGGTGTTTTTGAACCCACTGGTGTCTCTTCTTTTAAGAAGTATTTTTTATCAAAAACTGCCTCTGCAAATCCTTCTTTGAAAGAAATTGCTTGATCTGAATTGGGATCTAAGTTTGAAATACCCGCTGCAAGCATAATTCGCTCATAGATTAATTCGGTCGGTGCGCCTTCTTCTATTGGAATCAATAAATTAAGAGTGGTATATCCATTAAACTTTTTATAAAATAAGTTTTTTTGTAAAATTTGATTCAATCTTATTTTTTGTTCAGTGGTGGCTTTATTTTTTGCTTGCTTGATAAAACCGTTTAGTTCCATTCTATACTCATCCATGCTATCTTTTCCATATATAGCATTAAAATCACCAACAGAAATTCTTCCTTGGGTATTTGCTACGATATCGTCTACCACAATTTTTCCAGTCATAAGTTGATTTTTAGTAAATTTACTATAACCACCAATTAAATATTTGAATAATCCTTCTTGAGATGAATTACCATGTGTATACGCATTGCCACCTGCTGCTGCTCTCGATGCAAATTCAAATGCAGGTTGAGAGTATTTTTGCATTTCAAGTGCTGCATCAAGTGCAGCGCCAGCGGCGATGTCGTCCCCGAGGTACGCAGTCGTTAGTGCTGCCCCCTGGAGTGTTGTGGCAGCAGTAACTGCTGCCGCTGCTTCTGCTTGAGTCGGCAATAAACTATAAATTAAATTATAATCATCAATCATAGAGAATGGTTTAAGTTTTTTACCACCATCAAATCTTATATTTGAAAATTTATCTACATCCTCTTTATATATTGGAGATACTTCAAAACCTTGCTCTAAAAAGAATCCACCATTCTTTAATCGATCAGTGCTTGTATAATATCCACTTGGCACAGTAAAGTAATAATTTTCTCTATCTACTTTTACAACAGTTGGTGGGTCAACCACTTTCAATGCTTTATTTTTATTACCAGTATACTCATCTATTCTAAGAATGTTTGCCAACAGGGATTTTGTGACAAAATCGGTTTTAAAAATATAATTTGAATATTCAGTTTTCTTTACCTCATTATAAGTTTCGACTGCATTTGCTTCACCCTCGATAGCGGAAAGATCTTCAAGAAATTCACCATCGATTTCTCCCTCGAAAGCGTCTGTTAATTCATAACTGTCTTGAGCTAAAATTCTATCAGTAAATCCAATATTGTATATTCCTGCGTCATTAAGAATTGAATTCATGTGATCTTTTGCAAATGAAATAGTTGAAGTTATCAATTCATTAAAAATTTGATCTGAGGTGACACTACTGATATTTTTAATATTATTATTTGCCGCGTATTCAATGCGTAAATATTTCATAAAATCAGTGTCATCTGGAAACCCCTGTCTAAGACTAATTGTCTTATTTTCACCTTGTGCACCAAAATACATTTGTTTTTTAATTTGAGATTTTAAATATTTCAAATAAAATGAATCAAGTGAATTATTTTGATTATTTCCCGCTAATAAAGCATTAAAACCGTATGCACCAAATACAAATATACCCTTTAATATCTCATTTAATGTTAGAACTCTCAAATATAATTTTATAAAAGAAGAAATTTTCGCTATTTCAGGTGGAGATGGGGTAACGTCCATACCAAATAAACATTGAATGTTGTCTGACGTTTGTTCTACACTATTGAATATATCCTGTGTGTATAAAAGACTTTTGGCACAAGCATTTTTTCTACTTAATTTTAAATTATTAAAATTACTTCTCTTGAACAATCCTTGTGTAGAAATAAATTCTGCATGTTCTTTTATTATCTGTGATGTTATTTCTGTAAAAAATGAAATAGAATTAGAATCATTTACAAAGAATTGTTTTAATGCATAGTCATATTGTGTTTCACTAGAACCAGCAAATAAATTATCTGTTATTTTTTTATAGTCTTGATTTGCTTTTAGTGGAGTAAAATATTCTACATTATTATTGTCGTTTCCAACTCTTAATCTCACTGTTCGTGGTGGAATTATATCTGTCCGCTCACTAATTTGATTTTGATATAAATTTTCAGAAAAATTAAATGATAATGAGATTTTATCATTTTTGATATAATTGGTTGTTAAAGAAATAACCTTGCCATCTTCCTGTCCGTCTGGTACTTCTATGTTGAATTTAGTTCCAAATCCTTCCAAATATTGTTTCGCGGATCTTGCAACAACACCAGTTTGTTTTGACTGTTTCTCTAGTTTTTCCTGAATCTCTTCTATTTTTGGGATTGGAAAATCACCAACCCCTGGAGGCTTAAATGTTGCCAACATTGCATCTACAGTATTGAGACTTGTACCAAATAAGGCGTCAAGTTTAGACCCAGGGTTTTTCAAAGCATCGATATTGGTTATATTATTCGTAAGAATTATTTTAAAGTTTAATATATCTGTTTCAAAAACATCTGTTATAACCCCATAAGAAGATTTTAACTGCTTATCTTGCATATATTTCGCGCTTGGGTGCATTGAACTTGCAAATATTGGTTTTTGTTCTTTTAATTCCGCTTCTGGACCACAAAAAACAGGTGGAAAATTATTGGACAAGTCAGTCAAATCTTTAATATTTTCTAAAAGATTTTCTATCGCCTTATCTTCTTTTCTCAATATTTCACTTACAATTGCACGATCTGCCTTAGTTAACAATTCGCCAACTAAAGCTTCATTCGAAATTGGTTCACATAATTGAGAAATTATTTTTTTTGTATTTTCAATTCCTTGTACCGCTAGAACACATTTTTCTTTATCTATAAAAGGAGATAAAAGTGCAAAAACAGTTATCAAGTTGCCTTTTGAACCGATTGATTTTTTTAATTTTTCATATTTTGATAAACCCAATAAACCAGACCAAATCTTATCCATTATTGAATTATTGATTAATCCACTTGCATCCTCACTAAATAAAGAACAAGTTTCAGATACAGTTAAAACTTCTGACAATTCAGATATAAACTCACTAATTTCTTCTGGTGGTCTATCAACATAACTTCCAATATCATTTACGACATCTGGGTCGGTAATTGTGTCATTAAGAAAATTTGGAGTAAACGGAAAAACGGGTGTCACATCTTTTGGAAAATCCACATTTGGTGGTTTGGCACTTAAATTTGCAAAATCTGACTTGCTTGACCCTTCACATAATTTAGCAATCTCTTTCAAAATAGAAGATATCATCTTAACAATATATTCTTTAACAAAATCCATTAATGTTTCTTTTAGTTGTTCTGACCAATCACCAGTTAAATTAACACCTTTATATTTTTCAAGTGCATCTTCAACTGATTTTCCAACTGATTCGAATGGATTTGATAATTTTGGCGCACCTTTAAGCAACTCTTCTGTTTTGTCAACAATCTCGTCTAATTCTTTTTGATATTCATTTATTCCAGAAGTTACTTGAGAAAGATAACTAGTTGCTTGATTAAATGCCTCTTCTGCTGTTTTTTGTGCATCATCAAGAACATTATTGAACTGCTGAGTGGCATCTTTTATTATTTTATTTGCTTCATTTAATGCACTATCAATAGCATCGTCTATAGCATCTTCAGCGAGATCTGTAGCTTTACCAATAAAAGAATTTATTTCGTTACTGCTCAGAAAATCAGTTAAATTCAATTCATTTAAGTCTAAACCAAATCCGTCTAGTCCACCTAAGTCTCCTAAATTTAAACCACTAAATTTAGCAAAACTGCCCAAACTCATATTTGATAAATCGCCCAGAGAACCTAAACTTAGTCCTCCTAAACTTGATAAACTACCTAAATCAAAATCCCCTAAACCTAAAGAATCTAAATCAATTCCACCCAAACCCAAAGAAGACAAATCAGTGACTGCCACCGAAGACAGATCTACTCCTTTGATTTTTCCAAGACTTTTATTTATCGTTTCATTAATGCTTACTTTATATTTTCCTGCGTATTTTTCAATTAATTTATAACCTTTGTCTGCTAATTGCTCAACATCAGATTCTGATTTAACACGATCTTCTGTACCTTCAATAAAATTTTCTGCTGCTTCATATATTTGAATTACCATTTGACCGGCAGCAGGTAAAGAGGAAAATATAGCAATCGAAATCAAATCCTTATTTATATTATTTTTTGCAAACAAACTTAAAAATACATTTTTTAAAGTTTCTAGATTTTTTGAAGTGTCGCCAGGACTAGTACCACTAGAAAGAGAAACACCAGAAAGATTAATTTCTTTAGCAATTATTCTTTGCAAAACTATACTTTCTGGTAGTTTTGAACTACTGAGATATGACATTATTTTGCCGATCTCTTCTTTTCTAATATTTTTTATAATGATATCTCTAACTTTATCAATTGGATCGTCTAGATATTTTTTAACACAAGACATGGCAATTGAAACAATTTCAGACAATGGGACTACATTTAGAACTTCATTGTATACATCGTTAGTCGTTTTGATCTGATCTGCATTTTTAATTATATTCAAAAATGCAGCATCCGTTGTCTGAATAAAAGAACCATCAACTAACGAAAAGATCTTTTCCTTTAAATCTTTCGGAATTATACTTTCATTTTCTACATCTTCTGTTTTTTTATAATTTACCTCACCTTTATTATATACTTTTTTTCTTATACTTCTTTGTGGTGTGTTTTTTAATTGTGACTCTTTTGTATAATCCACCAAGTAAGATTTAACAAAAATGTCAACTGACATATTCTCACCATGTTTACGATAATCCTTTGCTATAGAATCTATGTTATACAATATATTTCTAAAATTATTTGAACAAACCTCATTAAAATACGTTGCAGACGGGGTTTTCCAAGGAGCATCAGGATTCAATTGTGCTTTTTTTTCTGGTGTATTTGTGACAAATGATTCTGCAGAATTTTGTGCTTCAAGTTTACTTGATAAATTAGTTGGTTTGTATCTCTTAACTGAGGCACCTCTTTCATTAAGATAATAAATTCCAGTGTTTTTACCGGTACTTGGATTAAAAGTTGTGAAAGAATAATCAATGTATCCATTTTTAGCAACAAAATCATTTTGTAATTCATATCCAAGACAATTTTTTGCTAGAAAATAATAATAATCTCTAACTTCAGTTATGTGACTGTCTAAGTCAACTATATATTTGTCTTTTGGCTCTAGTTTTTTATTTTTTTCTGATATTATCTTCAGCAACTTCATTGTTGACTGAAAATGATCAAGATAATCGTCCCCATTTTCAAGTTTTGGATATTTTTTAGAACCAACGTGATCATATAAATTAAAAGATTTTATTTTAAATCTAGAGTTTGAAGAATTTAATCCAACTGTCGAAGCAGAACCTTGAATCAATCCTTTGAGAAGTTTTTCTGTTTCAACATCTACCGCAACAATTGTTTGAAAGTAAACCAAAGAACCGGATTCTTTTTTACCTGTAGGTATTGCAAAATCAGTAATTGATATATTAGCAAATAAAGATTCTTTTATTTTTCTAAGATTAGTATCTTTTCCACCTCTTAAAATTTGACCACCAACATTATTTGGTAATGATTTACAGTATTCCAATAAAGCATGTTGCTTTATACTTGAAACAAAGGCAGTATTTTTAAACAATTCAAAAGATAATTTACCATCAAGAACATTCGCTTTCTCCATAAACAGACGTTGTGGACCTTTCACAACTACGTGGTGATATTCTTTTATGGCATGAGGTAGCGTAGGGGCATATGTAAATTTTTTTAAATATGGTTTTTTTACTAGTAAATTAAATTGTGTCCCCGGTGGTGGACTAACGATAAAACTCGCATTTATAAAAGTATTGTCAAGAAGTTCGGTAATGTCAGGTGGTGTATTTTTTGGTATTTTAGAAGTATCTGATACTACAGAATTTAGTGCATTGGAAAACTTAGAAATATTGCCTATTGGAACATCTGTTGGTTTTATTTCTGCTTCTTTAAAAGTTGTAACAAGTAAACGCTTATAAGAATCAGAAATTTCTGGTGTCAAACCAGAGGATATTTTATTGTAAATTCCAGAACTTATTATTTCTGATATTTCTTTTAATGTTGTTATCTGCTGGATCTGCGTATTCGTTTCCCAATTAACTGTAAAAGGATTCACAGATGGTTTTGCTTCTATCATACTCATATTTTTGTCTACTCCAAAAAATTAATTAGAAAAAATACTCTTGCTACCCGCTTGGTTTGTGCCAAATATTTCAGTTGAATTTACTTGTGTTATTGTAGATTTAAGTTTATTCATTACATTATCTTGCTTAGAAATCATTTCTTGTGCTGAACATTTCATTCCCGCTGCCATTAATGAAAAACTGGGTAAAGTTTGACCAGCATTTATTGCAAGAGGATTGAATGCGCCAAGTAATCCAACCAATTGACTAAAAGAATCTGGATGTTGATGATTCATAACCTGTTGATTAAACTCAAATTGTGAAGTCATAAAAAAATCTAAAGTAGAATTTAACTCATCTAATCTTTTATAAATCTTCTCTATCGATTTGTTGTTTGCACTAGCCTTAGTTGATGGTTGCATACCACTATCTCTATTTCCTGCTATCAATTCTATTCTTGGAACTGATCTAACTCCACCGCCTAAAGAATTTTGATCATCAACTCTGCTTATTAATTTTATGCCCTCTCTACCAACTATTCGAATAACATCTGCCTTAGCAACAATTGCGGACCTAGCAGTTGAAGAACCGCCTTTTCCAGAAGTTAAATTAAAGTTAACATCTGCATCTGTTTTTTGTTCTATATAAATCATTGCCGCATCTCTATATAAATTAGGATCAGCATAAAACAGTTTTTGCTTTTCTCTCTGTGGAGATATTTCAGAAGAAAGGGGTCTTGCGGACATTGGTCCAGCAACTATGCTAATTGATCCAGCGCCAGTTTCTCCACCTCGTCCTGAGTTTCTTTCTCCTGGTCTATCATACCCTTGTTTTATATAAGTATTTCTTGGACCCTGAATTAAACTTTCTCCGGGTGTTTTATTATATCGTACCTTAACCTCATCTAGTTGTTCACCATTTATTCCTAAATTCAAATAACTATTTTTACTTGTATTGAGGATTGCTTTTGATTTATTAGATAAGTTTTTGGTATCAAATGCTTTTTTAAGACCCATGTGTTCTCCTATTATTTATTACCACCAACTACCGTAAAGTTCCACACCCCTTTTATCTTTATTAACCGCACTTGGTTTTGCTTTTTTAAATTTATTCTTTTGCCAGTTCGCCTCAAAGGTTGCATAGTCATCTGCTTTGTCTCTGCCTATTTGCAGATATTTTTCTTCTTTTGCAATTCGATTTACTACATCATAAGAGGTTGTATGTTTATTATTTGTTGCTAAATGTTCAAAATGCCACCATTCTGCACCAGGGAAACCCTTTAATGGCAATCCTTGAGAAATAGATCCTTCAGATAATCCATATTCCGCTGCTTTTGCTTTTGGAAAATCAAAAAACGGTGCCGACTTACCTTTATTATCTTTTGCTCCGATAGGTGTAAAACCATGCTTAAACATTATTGCTGTCAAATCTACAAAAGGTCCAGTTGTTGGTCTGAAAAATAATTTGCCTTTTTTATCTTCAGGATTTTTTCTTATATATGCAGCATTGATTGTTATGTGCGGAACTTGATTTCCCGGCATCGAATCCCCGACATACCACTCATCTTTTTTTGATGAGATGACCTTTTTATTTGCTATAAGGTTATCTATTCCAGAAAATCCTATACTTCTTGCATATATTCTCCAATATAATCTATTTTTATAAACAAAATCAGGTGTACAAACATATACATCCTGATCTGGATCAGTTAATGACGCAGCTGGAGCAAGATCTATCGCTAATCCCAACCAGTGATTGCCTGGAGGGGAATCTTTATTCGCTTTTAGTGGTCTTCTAGTGCTATCAAAATAGAATACACAACCTAAAGATCTCAATTCTCTGCCAACAGCATTTGCATATCTAGCAACGTCCTTTCTCATGTATTCTTGACTAACATTAACAACACTATTAAGGGGTGTATTCGGTCCTATTTTATTATTAGGATTGATTACGGGAGTGCTATATGCAGGAAAATGACTTCCTTCGCCGCCTTCAGGAAAATACATTTTATTATTACGTTCATTAAATATTTCTTTCGTAATCCCGTTTGCTTTATTCCATTTCCTCGAACCGTACTCACTGGTGTTGTGTGCAGCGAAAGAGGCAGGACCATATCCTGTTCCTCCGACCGACCCTGCTGAACCTACCGCTACAATTTCTCTTATGACTATATCAGACCCTATGTAATCACTTGATGTTAATGGTATAATACCGCCAATCGCTGAAGCATATGCTCCTGGTTCTCCTGGTGTACTGCCGAGCGGAACAGGAGAACCAGGAGGACCACTGACACCTGGAGCACCATATGAACCGCATGGACCAGGAGCAGCAGCGGGTGCAGGTTGTGCAACATTTGGAGTTGCATTTGCAACTTCTTGTGCTGACGGTTCCGCAGGAGTCGCTGATGGTTGCGGAGCGCCAACTGATGCTGCGCCTCCTGGGGTTGTTCCTGTACCAGTACCTTCTAATTGCTCTTTTAATTTAGTTAGAAATGGTTTAAAAACTTGTCCGATTTGAAGATAAGCTTGGTCTCCTTCTTCTTTGCCTTCTAATGGAGTTCCACCAAAAAATTCCTTTCCTTGTGGATCAACCGTATAATAATCACTGATAAGAGAATCATAATGCTTCTTAACTGTTAAATATTTCATAAGCGGCGCAATTTCAGCAGGTACATCTTCAGGACCACTATAAAATGCGGCAGCTGCCTTATAAATTAAGATTGGATTTTGTCTAACATAATTCTCAGGCAAAGCACCCGTTGGCGAAGGATCATTCAATAATTTAAATAATTCCTCATCACGATTTGTATTTTCTGGCGCTGGCGCAGGTGTGGGTTCAGGTGTGGGTTCAGGTGCCGCTCCACCAGCAGGGGGCGTAGGTGCTGGTGTCCCTCCCGCTGGTGGAGTTGTACCAGTGCCTGTAGGCGTTGTACCGTCTGCTGGTGCTGGAGTTGTACCATCACCTGGAGGTTTTGTATCGCCAGTTGGTGCTGGTTCGGGTGCATTTGCCTCTGCAACATCTTTACCTTTAGAAAAGTTTACGAAACTTAGTCCTTCTCCAGTGAATAATATTTGTGTATTACCTGCGGTTCCTGGTACTTCTTGTTTTATTCTAACTATTGCTTTTTGTGGTGGAGGAGATGCTTGTGGGGTTGCAGTTGCGCCTCCAACAATATCAGCAGTTTGCCATCCACACTCTGTGTGACTTGCATCTAAAATATATATTGGTATACCATCTGGATAAAGAAAAGAGTGTCTTTCTTCATTTCCTTTTTTTGGATACTCTGGTGCCTTTGCCCAAGAGAACTCTAATGGTTTTGATAACGCCGAATTTGGTTTGCCCTTGGTTTGTACCACCCAACTAACCATTCTCTTCCAAACTTCTCTACCAGCAGTTCCAAAAGTATCGTTTTGCACTTCTCTTGCAAAATTAATGTGGTCTTTATTTCCATAATCTGCGTCTAAATATCTAAAAACTTTAAATTTTTCAAATGCGCCTGACGGGTTTAGTCCGTGCGCGTGCGCTCTCAACCAAGATGACCCAAATTGTGATAGTGGACTGCCGCCGCCTGACCAACCATAGGCACGAATAGATCTTATATTTGGATAGTCATCAAAACCAGTTACTGCAGCAGTCGGGTTAACCTTGCTTCGAAGTTGATTCATTATGTCTGATATAATATTTGATTCTATATAGGGATTTTTTACACTACCTTCATTTCCTGGTGCGCCGCTCATCCTTGGAGCAATAAAAATAATATTTTCATTTGCTGGAAGTCCTGGTCCTTTATCAATAACTGCCTTTGCTCTATCTCCTAATCCACCATTTCCATGCAACCATAGCATTATATCCACTGGGGCACCAAAATCATGATTTTTTGGTTGGAATACCTGTACTTTACCACCAGGGTATTTATTGTGTTTGGATGTGAACATGTGTTCGTCACAATCTGCGGTCCTAATAACACCTGTGTTACCTGAAGGGGTTCCACCGTCCCCAGAAACATCAGGTCCGGTGCCTCCTTCTGGGGTCAAAGAAAGTATTTTTGTTGTAAAAATGTCTTTCCAAAGACCTTCGTTACCAATCCACTCTGCTAAAAATTCAGCTACGCCATTGTCTGTTTTTTCAACACCTTGTGTTCCAATGGTGACTTCTTCCGTGGTTCCATCAACAATTACTTTTTCTGGTGGCGTTCCAAGCGTTGTTGGTTCAATTAAGTCTGGATTAAAATTTATGTTATAAGTTGTCTGACTTGTACTGATTAATTTTAAAATACTTGGTTGTGCAAGAAACTCTTCTGCATTTGTAACTGTTATTTTTGCACTAGCATATGGACCTAAATCCTCTTCCACTACTGGGGCGGGTGCATTATTGGCATTACCGGCGTTCCCAACCGTTGTATTTACAGCGCCCACCTGACCGCATAGACCTGCAGCGGCACCTGGACCAAAACCTCCACCTGGGAGTTTTGCGCCACCGCCAGCGAGTGGGTTCTCGAAAAGAGGATCTTCAAAAGAATCAGTATCAGCAAAGGAAACCTTAACAGGTGCCATATATGTTGGTTCTTCGCCCTGATAATCATACCTTTTGAAGACACCTTTACGACTTGCAAGTAATTTTTCAATCAGTGCTTCAAATTCTTTTCCAGAGGGTTCAGATGGCAAAGAATCTTTGTCAATGTGATGAAGTTCTGGAACATAAACAAGACAAATAAATATATCATTTTTTATATCAGAAAAATTTTCAAAATTAGAAGAAACATAACTTGCCAAATGAGAATCAAAAAGAAAATCACCCTCCAAGTAATCTATTTTTTTTATAAAAAACCCATCAAACTCTTTTCTTGTTCTTAGAGTGTTTGGTACCGCACTTTCTTGTACTACTTTTCTAACATATCCAATAGAAGAATCATTAAAACTATCGTATAGTATTGAATCTCTAGATATCCGAGACATTATTTTTCCCCCTGAATTACGTCAAAAAGTTCTCTTTTGTCGTCTTCTGATAGTTCGACGCTGGCATCAGTTTTCTTCGCCATAATGGACGTAAGTTTTACTAATTGTTCATTGGATCTTTGTAAAGTCTCGACATACTTTGCTGCGATTAAACCAAGGTCTTTGTGAGTTTCTTGACCATTGGTTATTTCCGCAAAGACTTGTGTGAGGAGTGTAGAGGTAATATCACGATCATCACGGATATTACTGATTGCTTCTTGAATATAATTTTCTAAATCTTTTACTGATCGTCCCATTCTTTTTTAAACTCCGCATACCTCTTGCGTACTTTATTTAGAGAACTTACGACTTGTTTCGTATTTAGTCCGGTTATTTCTCTAATATACAAGTAAATAGCTTTTTTATTAAAAATTTCTATATTGTTTGCTTCGTTAAAAAGAATCTCAATCGCTTGAATTGTCTTTACTTCATTTTCTCGAAGGGGCATTTTTTTCCAAGATTGTATTTCTTTGTTCAGGTGAGAAAAGAATTCATGTTTATTTCTATCATCAATGTAGGTATTGTGAACTACGAGTTGTTGGATTGTTGTAGTATTGGATTTATCTGACTGCGAAAGAAAGTATTCTTCCAGATGTGTTTCTCTTTTTGCTTTCTTAGAGGTCTTTTTAACCTCTGCTATAAACCAGTTCTTGGAAACGACGCTGAAGTAGGTAAATGCTTTTGATCCTTTCTCTGGGTCGAAGTTGTTGAGAACTGTAATCAACCAGTTCTTACAGTCGTCTTTGAGAGAATCAATATTAGGGAGAGAAGTGAACTTGTAGGTGTAGACAATCTTGTCCACCATTTCATCAAACACTGGTCCGATGAATTCTTTATAAAGTTCATTACGACGCTTGGGATTTTGCGTAGAACAATATTCTACAATAGCATCTTGGTGTTCTTTTCTAAAATAATGGTTTTTAGTTCTCTTCCTCGCCATAGTCTTCTTCCTCTTGTCTTAGGACACGCTGAAAACTTTGGCATTCCTCCACGAGTGCTTTTGAGTGACGAAGTAAATTACCAAGGGTTTCGTCACCATAAAAACGTTCAAGACCGTGAACTATGTCTATATGGTTTTGATATTCTTCTAGAGTTTCGCTGAATTTATCCAACTCTTCTTGAAAGGTTAAGAACCTTCTTAATAGTTGTGTAATATACCAGATAAAAACTATGTTGAGAATAACTGAGAGGGCCAAGAAAAGGTGTGTCATCTGCTACTATCTAGTTCCTTTTTTTGATTTTTGAGATCTTCTTTTGAGTTCTCAATAAATTCTTTGGTTAAATCGCCAGTTTTCTTTGCTTTTTCTTGTTTATTTCCACTGTAAGAAAAGTCTGATGGTTTTCTTGCGATATTTTTAGAATCGCACCAAGAGCAATTTTCTATAGTTTCGCACATTAAGTGGCTTGTTTTCCACTCGCCTAAACAATCTCCACATTGATAAACATAAATTGGCAATTTAAAACCCTCCTAGTTACTTTGGTTGATCTGCGATAACATCCCAATCATGAGATGTTTCTTCATTAACTTTAACTAGTGGTGGATTCAAAACAACAAGACCTTCTGGTGAATTGGTCATTTTAAAACCTTCTAAAACTGGAACAATATCAGATTGCTCCATTAGGGATTTTTGTAGTGCCATCATAAGAGCGCCAATTGCTTGCTTTGATAAATTTGTGTGTTGTACGTCAGTCATATTATTTACTCCTTTGAGTGTTATTAAACTCAATTGATTTTTCAAGCATTTCAAACATTATATCTTGTTTTTTTGAAAAGTTTAATAACTCTGTGGAATCTTTTGGTAAGCATTTTCCACCATAACCAAATTTTCCGTCTGGACCAGGGACCATTGTATGTTGTTCCCCAACCCATTCTGCTCTAGCAAAATGCTTTCTAAAGTTAGAATAATCAATATCTTTCTTCTCACAAAGGTTAAAAATATGGTTACAATAAGAAACTTTTAAACTATAAAACGTGTTTCTAGCTAATTTGAGTAGTTCTATCTCTTCCCACTTTTCAGTCTCAAAAAATTGTATATTTTTATTATTATGGTGATTATAAAATTTAGAGTATAACTCTTTGACTTTTTGTGTGTGTTCTTTTGGTCCTGATAGGTATAATTCTGTTTCATTGACAAAATCTTGCATTGCAGTTCTTTCGGTAAGAAACTCTGGATTGAATACAATATTGTCTAAATTATACTTCTTAGACAACATATCACATGTGCCCACAGGAATTGTGGACTTAATAACAATGGTGGAGGAATGATTATTTAATTCCTTATAACGAACCAAGCACTCTTCTAAAATAGAAGTATTCAATGTTCCATTTTGCAAATCTGTTGGAACATTTACAAAAATAATATCACAATTATAAGTTTTCACTATATGATCTGTTGAATTATAATTTTGATTATTTGGATCATATATCTGCAAATTGGCTACGACAGAAAGTTGACTTACTGCCTTACCAACAAATCCAAACCCAACAATGCCTACATCATTCATGCCACAACTCTCTATTTAAAAATTTACATTTGTTTTTATTCCAAAGATTGTTTTTGTAAAAATGCCATTTATAAAGACAATGATTATTTAAACAATAATCCTCCGTATATCTATACAATTTTGAACTTTTGTTTTGCTTATCTTTAAGAAATTCATTTGAAAACCAATCGTCCGCGTTGGTGTCAAAACATCCTTTCATCATTTCATTAATGTACTCGCTATCTTTTGACAAATAGTTTAATACATGATCAAATAAATTACAAACTATACTTATATTGTGTGAGTTACCATAAAACCAATGATCTGACAATCCTGCGTTTATTTGACTCCAATATGCACTATACACGCTATCCATTTCTAAAGTTGGATCAAAATCTATGTAACTGGTTTTATTTTTACCGTGATTGTGATAACCAACATCAAATCTACTAGTAACTACGCAATCATATTTTTTACCAGTTTCTGACTCATAAAGCAACCTTAAGTCGTTACTTTTTTTTCTAGTGTAGAGAAAACTCAAAGTTTTAAATATATCGCCTCGACTACCACTAAATCTACTCATATCAAGTTGAGCGATCTTGTTTTCAAAAAGTAATTGCTCTTGAAAGATCATTTTTTTTGGATTAAAAAGATCAATAGTTTCTTTCTCCAAAGACTTATCCCAGCAGTGAATAAACACATCAGGTTTATGCACCATAACTTGATCAAAAAGATGTTTATAATTTTCTTTTTGACCTTGACCGGCGTATATAGTGCTACCTTTGGGATAACCAAATAGACATAAAGCAATATTCATATTTTTAACTGTGTAATTTTACTTGTTCGTCATACCATTCGGACTCTTCTTTATAAATGTCTTGTTCTTGCAAATCATCATGATCAAAATTAATAATACCGCCGAAGCTTTTTGCAAATGATCGTTTTACAAGAAAAGCCATACCAATTCTACAATATGGTTGAGTGCCGGGACCGCCTCCAAAGGGCAAATTAATGATGTCAAAAGTCCCATCGTTAAACTCTTTATACAGATCTAAAACAAATTTTCTGGGACCAGTATGAGAAAAAGTATCATGAAAGACGATTGTTCCCTCTGGTGATAAAAGTGGATACACTTTTAAAAAATCATTTTTTGTTCCTTCATATGAATGACACCCATCAATGAAAGCAAAATCAATTTCTCCACCGGTATCTTCGCGTAATATATTAGAAAACTCATCACTTCTTGTGTCAACTTTTGTTAACTTAAAAGTGTCTTCATCATATCCTCGACTAATTAATCCACTTCTTATAGTATTTATATCAGGAGTAATTGGTATTTTTCCACCCGAATAAGCACCGATTGGACCAAAAAAATCATATCCATAAACTTTTCCACCAATTTTAGAAGCAACTTTACACAATTCATGTGTGGTGTTACCATATTGCACACCTATTTCTACTATAGTTTTATAATTGCAAAAATCAATATAACTTGATAAAAGAGGAGCCCAATTGATGTCTGGATTTATATCCTTATCGTTATTGTTTTTAAGTTTCATTTTTATTATATTCTTTGTCTTGCAACTTATAAAATTAAATTAGCGCCGTCCATATGAAAATCATATGAAGTTTTTACAGAAAAATCATGAAGCGATACTCCAATCCTATTCATCTTATCATAGACATCCTTTGGTACAGTAATGATATCGCATCCACTTTTTTCAGCGTGTAGGATATCTAGAACTCTTTGACAACCAGCCCACAAAATTTTTACATTATCATTATTTCTAAATTTAGAAACTGCGTAATTTACAATATCAAAAGGATCAGCACCAACATCGCCAATTCTACCACAAAAAATAGAAACTATAGTCATTTTATCCGAGGTGTTTAAAAATTCTAAATTATCAATTTGATCTTTTGTATAAACGCATGTGGTATTAATATTTAATTTTTTATCCAGAACCATTTCTTTTACTAAACCTGTAAAATCTTCTCCATATGGTCCAACAACTGGTATTTTAACAAATACTTCTTCCCCAAAAGAAGATATTTTTAGTGCTTGTTCTCGACATTCGTCTAAAGTTTCACCAAAAACTTGAAATGAAACAGGTTTTTTATTAACATTCAGTTCTACAGTTTTTTCTATAAACGACTCATAGTCTGTAATTTTTGATTTTTTAAGAAAACCAATATTAGTTGTTACGCCATCTGCGGTATTTATATATTCTTCAATATAGTCACTTCCATCATAATAGATATCAATTTTACTTTTCATTGAACTCTCCATCTCTAAAGTTTAATTTATTTAACCATGCGGTTGCCATTAATAAGGCAAATATACCATGATCTCTTCCCATTTTTAATCTAAAAGGCGTAAATCGTATGAAATAGGTTGACATATAAAAAATGCAATCTTCAATCGTATCGCTGGTATACGGAAGGATTGATTTTATTAATTCCAATGAGTCGCTAGTTGCCTCGAACCAACGAGAGTCGCATATAAAGTTATCTCCATCTATGAATATTTCTGGATCAATTAAGTTCCATTCAGAATATCTAGCCAAGATTGATTGAGATAGTTTCCCCAAATCAAGTTTGTGAGTATCCATATATTTAGAACCATCCATATCAATTAATTTATAAGTATCATTAATTATATTGTATAAAATATTCTCTAATGTTAGATCTCCATGTACTGGTGTTAATCTTGAAGGGGCAAACTTTAAAATAGATGTGGAATTAAAAACGTGTTTTAAATTTTTGTGTGCAACACCATTTATTTTCAACTCGTCTGAACTAATAATCTTTTTCATATCTTTATCTTTAGACGAAAAAAGATTGAGTTTTTTGATAATTTTTTCGTCTATAAAGTTATTGAATGTATCTTTAGATTGTTGTGGTGTTAAATCTTTTCCGTAGCAATATACATTTTCTTTTAATTTATTTATTATCCTTCCTAGTACTTGCTTTTTTGTATTCTTTGGAAAATTATCTAATTTATAAAAGTTTTCCAAATACTCCATGTCATAATAGCATTGTAAATTATTTTCTACTAAACATAAAGTCTCTGGACATATATTGTTAATAAAAAAGTTAAATCTTTCTAGGTCTTTAAACTGTCTTTTTAGAGTATTAATATGTTTATCACTATCTACAATATTTTTGTTTACGCATTTTCTAATAAATTTTTTTCCTGACCCATCCTCAATTAAGAATGTTGAAGCGCCGGAATTGGCGCTTAAGTCTTTTAAAATTTTCTGCTCATTTGAATTTAAAATACCACTTATGTTAACTTCTAATGGTTCATTTCTAAAATTTTCAAATGAATTTGCTTGAGTTGTAAAAGGTTTTGATGGTTTCCTATCATTTACTAAAAATCTAGGTCCAGACGCCAATCCAGTAACCAAATGATCATAAGGTATATTTAACTCTTTCAAAAGATTAATAAATTCTTTTTTATATTTAGTACTTCTAGCTGTCGTTAATACTATTTTATGTTTATCTTGCTTTAATTGTCTTAAGAAATTTATATTGTCCTTAAGGGGAGTATTATCATCTAAAACGTTAGTTGAATTATCTTTGTGTTTAAGTAACACACCGTCTACATCAAAGAAAAATGAACATTCATTTCTTCTTTTCTCGATGCAATTCTGTAGCATCTCGGGATCTCCAAAAAAATAAGCATCATTTATTTTTGAAAAAGTTACAGGATCATCGGATAGAAAAATATCTTTTATAACATCAGAAACGTATTCATTGAGTTTATCATTTTTAAATCTTCCAAGGTCAGGAAAATATATACAACCTAAGATTCCCCAGACTTCAAACATGTTAAAATCAACGCTTTGTTTTTCTAAAATATCTACTATTTTATCATCTTTTAATATAATTTTAGACCAATTGTTGCTTTCACTTTCTGATATTTCCCAAACAGGCACAACAACCTTTTTGAATTTAACTTCTAGCATTTTTTCAAATAAATTATCAACATTTATTTTATGATCGCAATCGCACACAATCGCATTACTAATGTTTTGTTTTTTTAATGCCTCACAAATTGTATTCCTTGGTCCTTTTGTTTTTGTATTAATGACAATGTTCTTTATTTTTTCACCCTCAAAGAGAATATTTTTTTCTAGATAAGAAGACACATTATAATCCTCTTCTTGATCTCTTCTGAAAATAAAATAAACATTATCAATGTAATCTTTCCACTTATAAAAAGGTTCAACTGCTTGCTCTATAAATGTTTGATCACCAAGTTTCATAAAAGGTTTAAATTTATAATCAAATCTACTACCTTCTCCTGCCATCAAAAAAACAACATTTGTTTTAGTCATCTAATTTACTCACAAGAATACCAAAATCAGCAAAGTATAAGTAATCAATATCTGTATTTAAAAAACAATTAAGTGCATGTTCTGGTGTTTCAACAATCGGTTCACGGTCATTGAAACTAGTATTTAACACAATCGGAACTCCAGACACTTCTTCCCATGTTTTTAAAAAATCATAATACCATTTATTATCATTTTCAGTTACAGTTTGTAATCTTGCAGTTCCATCAAAGTGAACAACTGCTGGAACTTTATCTTTCACCTCATCTTTAAAAGGCACTACAAAAGACATATAAGGACTTGATATATCATATTTAAACCAATCAGAAACTCTTTCTCTTAAAATAGATGGTGCAAAAGGTCTAAACCACTGTCTATGCTTTACTTTTTCATTAATAATGTCCTTCATATCTGGATTTCTTGGATCTGCTAAAATACTTCTGTTTCCAAGTGCTCGACGACCAGATTCTGACCCGCCACTAAATACAGAAACAATATTAGACTGAGATAGCAATTCAGCAACATCTTTTTTTGTTGCTTCTGTCGTTTTTACTACATCGGATTTTTCTTGAATTGCTGCTGTTACTTGTTCTTCGCTATAAGAGAAACCCAAATATGGGGTAAAATTATCTTCCCAAACGATTCTGGGATTTCCTAAATGTTGATGCCAAACGTATTGCGCTGCTCCGATTGCAAGACCAGCGTCATAAGGAACAGGGCACACATAAACTTTTTCAAAATTATCTTTATACCAATCGAAAGTTAGTTTTCCTGTCATAACCGAGTTTAATACAACCCCACCAGATAAACATAAATTTTTTGATTTTGTATTCTTAACAAACGGATCTAATATTTCTTTTAAAATAACTTCTGTTGACTTTTGCAGTGCCGCAGCAACATTAAACCTTCCCTCTTCAGAGGAATCTGCAATTAATTTAAATTTTTCAAAATCAAAAAACTTTTGACTTGGATGGGCACAGCGATGATTATAAAATTCATCATAATATACATCTGGATCGCCCATGCAAGCCATTGCCATTACAGTGCCACATTGATTTCCCTTTGGATAACCTTTTGACAATCCAAAAATCTTTTCAGTACAAGAAGACCACATTGTTCCAATATTAATTTGAGATTCTTCAATAATTTCGATTTCTTCTATTTTGTTGTCTTTACCTTCCCAAACTGTAATAGTTCCAGCAGCGGCATACCCATTCTTCATATCCCTGCCGCCGCCGTCAATAGTAATAATCAAAGCATCTTCTAAATTACTAGAAAAAAATGCATTCGCAGCGTGCGATTTGTGATGACCAACAACAAATAACTTACCATTGTTTTTTTCTGCGAGGTCTTTCATTCTTTCCCACGATTCAGGGTACCACTTACTAGGACCGCCGTCCCAAGTATCTAAAGGGTGTGCAAAATATTGAATGTCTTTATAATCATCGTATTCCTCAGTTAAGAATTTAAAAGCATCACCTTTGGGTTCTTTAAGTCTAATATATCTTTCTAATTCAGCATGTACGATTGGTTTTCCATCTTCTAAAACAGCAAACGAACAATCGTGACTAGAAATTACCCCTGCAATTTTCATTTGTTTTTTCCTCTTTTATTCATGATTTTTAAGAAAATATCTTAAATCTTCTGGGGTTCCTATTCCCCACATTTTATTAACATAAAATGGAATTAATGTTTTACCAGAATTTATCAGTTCATTATAAACCGGTGCTATATAAAATTCGTTATTTACCCTAATATCTTTTTCTATCATTTGCTTGGCACAAGAAACAAAATCAGATCCGTGCCTATACCAATAAATTCCGCATGTAGCAATATTTGAAATAGGTTTTTTCTCTGCAACCTCTGTTACATAACCCCTAGCATTGGTCTTAACAAAGGACCATTTTGGGTGTACAGCATTGAATGAGAAAACTATTCCATCTACACTTGTTAGATTCTTAAGCATATGAAAATTTAAAGATTCATAATCAATATATTGATCTGAATTTGCTATTAATAAATCTTCGTCACTATCAATTAAATTTTCTGCCAATAAGGCTGTACATGCTGCGCCTTCGGTAAGACCATCCACTTCTACATATTTAAATTTATCATTAGTTATTCGAGATAATGAATCTAAAAGACCTGGATATCTAGATATATGTTCTTTTCTTATTAAGAAAATATATTCACAATCAAAATCTAAGTTTTCCACAACCACCTGTATCATTGGTTTGCCGTTGACATCAATCAATGGTTTAGGAAAGGTATACCCTTCTTTACTAAATCGACTACCTTCACCTGCCATTGGAATTAAAACTTTCATATAATTTCCTTGAATAAGTTTATATCAACATCATCAACACCAGAAACCTCTAAAACACGACAACCTGTTGCTTTCGCTGCAATAATACCTTTTGGCGAATCTTCAACTATTAAGACTTTATTTTTTGTTAAAGACAATTGGTTGATAACTTTTAGATATCCTTCTGGGTCTGGTTTTGGATTGGAAACATCCTCATTGGTAACTAACATACTAAGTTTATCATATATATTTGATCTCTTTAACATCAAATTCGCAGTTAATGAAATACTATTTGTAAAACAAGCAACTGTAATATTTTTATTCTTTAACCAATCAAAGAGTAGTGTTTTTTCCTTTCTTGGTTTGCACATTTTATTTATTATTTCAATAGTTTTATCTTGTTTGGTTTTGTGAATAATTAAAAAATCTTTTTCTTTAACAATCCCTCTTGCGTTTAATATTTCCAATTTTTTTATAGTTGGTATACCATTAAAAGTTTTTAAATGATCATCATATTCTATCTCATAATTACAAATTTCCTTTAAAGCAGAATTCAAAGCGATTCGGTGCCAATCGCAAGCATCAACTAGCACGCCGTCTAAATCAAAAATTACCGTATTATATTTCAACATATACCTCTTAAATTATAATCAATGTGATACTCTTGTAAAAGTTTTGATAGAATGTTTTCATACTCTGTCATATTCCATTTCTTTTTATTTATTGCTGTAGCTATATAAGGAAAGACATTTGAATTAAAGTGGAAATTACCAACCTTATCTTCATTGTCATAATGATAACAGGATTTGATTTTTAAAGAATTACACGCACTAGAACCATACATTTCAACATCTCGATAAGTCTTTGGTCTATAAAATTTTAAAAGTTTAATCAAATCTTTTCTTTTCCATATTGCGGTTTGTTGGGAAAGTAAGAATCTAGAAGTCATTGGTACGTCAAATAACGTTTCAGTTAGTTTATTACCGCCCATCTCACCAGACTTTATTAACCTTAAGCAACTATAATCAGTTTTACTTAAAAATTCATTGTATTCTTGAATCAGAGTGTGATTTGGATTATCGTACAATATATGATCTTCTTGCATATATATGATGTATTCTTCTTCTATTTGTTCCAAACAGGATGATAATCTTTTATAGAATGGATCACTTTCTTTATTAATTATTTGTATGTGCTTGTCTGGAATTTTTTCTGATGTATTGTTAATGGCGATGTATGATTTATAATCATAACAATATTTATCAAATTGTCCAAAATACAATGGGAAAACATCTTCACATTCAGTATTTGTCCATGTAACAAATGCAATATTCATTATTGTACCTCGTATTTATTTACATAATCTGTACATATCCCAAAACTATATTTAAGATCGTCTATAGACCACACGCCTGAACTTTCAGGCATAACAGCAATACTTTTGCTAGTTAATGATTTACCTGGATATGTCCAAATGTATCCAAAACTAGTTAAAGTAAAATCATCTTCTTGATGCCAGAAAACATTAAGGTTTTGTTCAGATAGTTTTGTCAGTGCATGTATGTTTTTACAGTGAATCCATAAATTATTTTTATTATTCAACAACCAATCTAAATTTATGGGATATTCATGAACATCATGACCTAAAAATAAATTTGAATTTATTTCCCATACATCAACCTCTACATCATAACCTTTTTGTATTACAAAATTAATCTTATTAGGGTTATTTTCTTCAGTAGGCAAAGGTCCAGATAAGTTACCACGGTGTGATATTAATCTCACTATTCACCCCAAATACAAACCTTATTTAAACTTGATTCCCCTCTTAAATATCCACGAGTCGCAATTCCTTCATCACCTAGCAAAAGTGGATTTAATGTAGAACCAATATCGATATAAGTATTTTTTTTATTATAATCATACAATTGGTGAGTTAAAATATTTCCAAATGGTCCAGCACAAAACAAAAACAAAGAATTTTCTACATTGTTTTCTTGTATATCTTTTTTTATTTCATCAATTAAATTATAATCTTCAACCCAACAGTTTTTTCCTATCTTATAATGTTTTTTTAAATCAAATGGCAGTTTTTCTAAATTAGACTTACTATTCGACACAAGATAGACATCATAGTTTGAATATTCTGGAACTACGTTTTTTAGGTAATAGTTATAGTTTCCATTAACAAACAGATTAGCCCAGGTTAAATTCTCAAGATTTTGTTCAGATCTTGTTTTCATCCAATCGTGAACTTTTTTTCCACCAATACAGCAAGGACATGAAATACCAACTAAATAATTTTTGTCTTTGTACTTAAATGATTCAATCAGTTTTGTTCTATTAAATGAATTATTCTCTGGTTCAAACCAAAATTCTCCATTGTTTATTGGTTTATTTGCAAGGATATGCAGTTCCCCGTCTGCATATTTAGAAAATGCAAAATGAACTTTGTTTTCCAAAAGAGATTTTATCTTCACTAAATCTTCTCTATAGTTCTTTTTATAACAATCTATTTCAAACATTTTCAATCCTTTGAAAAAACAAAAAATTAGCATCAGAAAAAGGATTTTTTTCACAAAAATTTTCAGATTCAAAATGAAGTGGAGCAAAATTTTTAAAATTTTCTTTTACATAATTTGAAATATTTCTACTAAAACAATGCTTAACAGTTGTTCCAATTTCATCATCACGATCTGTGGTAAATATAATTACATATTTTTTTGAAGCATCAAACAAACTCTTCATGTGGTTCTCATATACTCCATATTCAACCAAATGGTAAACAACATCCAAGGATACTGTTAAATCTGATTTTTGATCTGAGTAATCATCAATTACACTAAAATTAAATTTTTCATCGCCCTTAAAAACCTCTTTGCATATTTTTATAGCAGGTGCAAAATCAAATCCCAAATAATTTTTATAATTTATATTTTTTATTTGATTTCCATCTCCGCACCCAAATTCAATAGTGGAATTTGGTTTGAATCTTTCTAAAAAATCATTAATTACTTTTGTTTTGTATTCTGCTGCGTCACCATAAGAACCCCAACCTGAAGTACCACCTTTAGAATATCTATCTTCCCAATATGCTCTAGAACTAAAACTCACGCTATAACTCCAATAATATTTTATAAATTTTTTCTGCTGATTTGCCATCTCCGAATGGACAATCTATAGTATCATCAATTTTTGGTTTTTTTAAAAACGCCTCAAACATGCCAGAGAGATTATTTGGATCTTCACAAAGTTCAAAAAATACTCCCAAACCTTCCACTCTTTCTGTTGTTTTTCTACAAACAATCATTCTTTTTCTAAAAAATGATGACTCTTCTTGAATGCCGCCACTGTCTGATATTATTAATCTTGATTTTGATAATAATTCTATAAATTCTGGGTAACTCAATGGATCAATAATTTTTACTTTATTTAAAATTGACTTATGTTGTTGTACTTTTGGATTTGGATGCATTGGGAAAATAAAGTCTAATTCAGGATACTTTTCTGCTAATTCTTCAAATTTTGTAAACCACAATTCCATAACATCATGATTTTCTCTTCGATGCATCGTTATCGGAACAATATTAGATTCTTTTGGTTCTATTTGTAATAAATTATCTAAAACTGTGTTACCTGTAACAAAAATATTTTTTTTGATACCCTCGTTATAAAGATTATTAGCAGAAATATCAGTAGGGCAGAAATGAATAGAGGCAAGACGAGATATTGCTTGTCTGTTAAACTCTTCAGGATAAGGATTGTATAAGTCATACGTTCTCAAACCCGCTTCTAAGTGAATTACAGGAATTCTTCTATGAAAAGCAGAAAGAGCCAATGAAAATGCCGAAGTAGTGTCGCCCTGAACTAAAACATAATTTGGTTTATTGGTCCATATGGTACTTTGATCCATCAATGATTTTACGATGGCATCGAGTCTGTTTGTACCATTTTTTATATCAATAGATACATCAACTTCTTTATGTGCCTCTACCGGCAATAATGTTGTGTGTTGACCTGTGAATAAAACTTTATACGGATAATTGTTTTTTCTAAAAACATTTACCAGTGGTTTAATTTTGATCCACTCAGGTCTTGTTCCAAAAGTAAGTAAAATCACTTTCTCATCTCCACTGTTTTCCATCCGTTGTCTATTGCATTTGCAACGCAAGCATCTCTTTGTTTATAAAAAATATTATGATTTCTAGTATTTGAAGTTGCTTTGTTGTCTACACCATATTCATAACCTTTTAAAGAACTGTGTTTTGTAAAATCATCTTTTGGGTGTGGAGGGCAATAAGTTTTAATTCCACCGTATTTCTGACAACAATAAGAAAATTGAATATCTTCTCCATTTTCCCAAGTAAATGGTTTTTCCATCCAAAGGTACTTCAACCAAGATTGTCTAAAAAACCATGCATGTCCCACTAAATCAACTTCTACAGTTTCTTCATTTCTAGAAGACCATCCAAATCTAGTATGGTGTTTGTACTGTTTTCCTTTAAGTTTAACCCCTGCGCCACCCATTATACCATTTTTAATATCCATTGTTTCAATACAGTTTTGAAACCATTGATTTCCAGGCAGCGTATCATCATCAAAGAGGGCGACATATTCAGTATCAGCTAGCATTGCAATTGAAAACCTTCCATAAAATTTCCAATTAAAATCATTTCTTATTACCCTATCCACATCTAGATCAGAAAAATCAAAATTTTCGTTATCCTCATGGTGATTAACCCAAACCCAAATCTGATCTGGTTTTACTGTCTGCTCTTTAATTAATTTTATTTGCTCTTTTAAATATTGCGGTCGGCGGTAGCAATTAAGTATAACTGTTATTCCGTTATCTGACTCTTTTTTATTTATTAAATTTTCAAATAATTTAAGTGCTTTTTGTACTCTATCGTCTATTTCTTGGATTAGACGAACCCCAGATAGATTAAAAATTTCCTCGCTTGCAAAACCTAAAAGTTTTGGTTTTGTTAAAAGTTTACAGTTTAACATTTTTGCTTCCGCTGATATTCTAGAAAAAGTTTCTAAAACACCTGGGAAGAATACAAATCCTTCATACTCTGATAGTTTTTTTAGTAACTCTTGCTCGGAGCAAAAATCGATTAAATCAAACGGAATATTTTTTGATTCACAATACTCAACAGATTTTTTAGTATTTTTTATTGGATTAGAAGAATTTAATACAGCAAATTTTCCATTTTTTGTTTCGGTTTGTATAGATTTTATGAACTCTAATTTTTCTTTAGACCATAAACTGCAACCTATATTTACCACATTATCTATATTTAAATTTTCTTCTATAACTTTTTTACAAATATTACTTAGAACAACGACTGCTTCAGCATTTTTATAAAATTCTTTGTGTATTATTTGTGATTCTGGGGCAATAAAATTATCAAAATGTGAAGGATCTCTAGTTTGAAGATATTTGTGGTCGTGCTCGTAGATTATGTATCTTTCTTTTTGTATTTTTATTTTGTGTTCTTCAGATAGAGAAACAAAATTTGAAACAATAAAAAAATTGCTCTTATTGTAATAAGAGTTATCTAATTTAAAACAATTTATTTTCTCAATATCATAGTTTTTATTTTCTAAATAAGTCAAGAGAACAGAATCATTGGATTCTGCTCCCCCTAGTATTTCTGTTCTAAAAAAATCTGATAAAAAAACTATTTTCATTTTATATTAATTCAACAGAATCTAGTTCATCCATCCAATTACTAGACTTTTTAAATCCTTTAATTAAGTCATTAAATTTATCATATTGCTTTTGTTGTTCAAAGTTCTCGCAAATCCATTGTTGTAATTTTTTAGATTGAGATTTAAATCTACTATAATCTTTATATACTTCACGCATTTTCATTTTATAGGAACCTTGCTTGGCATATGCCCACATAGAATCTTTTTGCAAAACACCGTCCCAAACAGCATCAGGAGCAATAGGTTGCAAATCATAATCTATTTTGGCAAAATAAGGTTTAGACTTAATTTTTCCTTTTTTATCTTTTGTTGGTTTATATAAGAAATCTAAATGACCTGACCAATCAGTAGCTACTACAGGGAGTCCACTATATGCTGCCTCAAAAAGAGGAAGACCAAAACCCTCTCCATGAGTTAAACTCAAGATAGCATGAATTAGTTCGTGATTATATAAAGAATGCATTTCTTTATCATCTAAATCGCCATGAAGAAGATAAACTTTACATTCTCGATTCGGATATTCTTTTAAAGTCTTCTCTAATTGAGACTCAATCGCAATTTTATCTAACAAACACCCGCCGCGAAGAAAAGTTTTTACTACCAGACCAACATCTGGATTATCAATAAATTCCTCAACAAACCATTTAATTGTTGCTCCTAAGTTTTTACGTGGTCCCCATTGAGCGACTGTAAGAAAGTTAAATTTTGTTTCCAGTTGCAAATCTAAATCTGGTAATTCATCATAAATTTTAACTGGGTAGTGTACTACATCGATATCTTTATTAGACTTAAGAATTGCTCGTTGACCAGTGCGTCTATCAACTGCTTCATATACTGTCTCTAATATACCTTTCTTTGAGTGTTCAGAAATAGTAATAACTTTATCCATTTCATTACATTTTTGTAACCATATAGGAGCAACCTTTGTTGTTTCGATACCCGCAGTAACTCCAATATTTATTGGTGCCATTGGTTGCCACTCGTTAGGGATTGTTACTTGAATCGACATATCATATTGTTGCTGTGACTGTTCATGTATTGCAGTTTTTTTAACTAAAAAATCAATCCATTCTCTTTCTTCGTTATCTTCCCACACCCAAGCAGATTCGCCCCAGTTAATTGGTATTAAATAAATATCCAAGTCTTCTACTTGTCGTAAAGCACGAAGAACAAAACGACAATGTTCGCCATATCCAGTTCTGGTTAGTGCTGGTCCTCTTACTATAACTTTCATTAGGCAACCTCCTTAACAGTCCAACGCTTTGTGTACTTGCGGGTTTCCCAAGAACCCTCTTCTTCGTGGAGTTTAGTCATGACATCTACCCATGTTTTATTAAAATCTTGAAAATTGTAATTCTTCATTACATGTTCTCGACCAAGAAGACCCATTTTATTTCTTTCTTCTTTTGACATGTTAAAGATTTTTTCCATAGCAGCTACAACTTCTTCCCCATTTAATCTATCCTCATAGATCCAAGGAATTTGTTGTGAACCAATAATCGCTCTTGAGGAAGGATAGACAGGTATACCAAATTCTTTTTCCCCGTCTGTAATCTGCTCTTGCAGACCACCTGTCATATTGACAATAATCGGAGTTCCACAGGAAAGAGATTCTAGAGTAGCAAGACCAAAACCCTCTGCGTCAGAAATATTTACCGTACAATCTGCCATATTGTATAGCATTGATAATTTTTGCAAATCTATTTTTTGTTGACTAAACAGAACTTCTCCATTTGTTAGTCCTAAATTTTCAATAATTGCTTGAAGATCTTGACCGTTTGGATCTTTAACCTCAGTGTGCATCACGAGACATGCTTTATCATGACCAACCTTATCAAGAAAATCTTTAAACCAAAAAATCAAAGAACCAGATTGTTTACGACGAGCATTTCGATTATTCCAGAAGAAAATAAATTTATCTGGATCATAGAAATCACCAAAGACTTGTTTTTTAAATTCTTTTAATAGTTCCTCATTATTTTCCATTGGTTTGAATATATCGCTATTTACAGCGTGAGGAATATATTGAGATTTTACACTAGGTGCAACAGTCTTAACAATATCATCTGTTACTTTTGAGATCGTTGCGATGAAGTCGTTCGACTCATAAAATGGTCTATTAAAAGTAGGATAGGGGTAGTTATCCCAAACGTGGTAATAAACCATAGGCATAAGAGGTCTAATTTCATTTTCCATCTCCCATAACCAACCCCAGAAGCGAGGGTCAGTCATAAACCAAATGATATCTGGTCTTTCTTGTCTAATTAAAGACCGGACTGATTCTTTTGTGCCATACCCATCAACTGGGTACATAATCCAATCTTCACCATATTGGTCTGTTTTAATTGGGTCATATTTAGGGTGCTTGATTGCGCCGCCGAATGAGCGGATTTGGAACTTACCAGTTTTTAATAACGCTTCACAAATATACCTAGTTTGAGTTCCAACGCCACTAGGACTAAGAGGCATATCGCTAAGAGTGAAGACCTTAATTTTTTTATCCATTTAAACCTCATGAACAATGCTTTGTTTTATAATATTCGCATACGCCATATTTGCCGTAGCAGGAAAGTCTATTTTTGACGTGATTGCATTTATCAATATTATATACGGCTTTGTTCAATAGTTTAAGAGCATTATCTATTTTCTTTTCGCCGTTTGTCACTTTAAATAGTTCAACATTATTTTTATTTGCGGTTCTTTTTAAGAGGGCGAAGTGAGTTGTTATCTCATTATATTTTTTTCCATGTTTTTTTGCCCAGAAATGCTTATAGAGGGTTAATTGATAGGTTATCATTTTATCTGCTTTCTTCCGACTGTCCCATCCCCAGGAGCAAGTCTTCCAATCGACAATATGAAACTTTTTAGTGTCTGGTGTGTAGACAACAAGGTCAATAAAACCTTTGAATTTCTTTTGGATTTTATCGTTTTCAATATCTTGGTAAAGTGGTTCCTCTATGGAAATCATTTCAAACTTACCAAAGTATTTTTTTAAAGCAGGTAAGATAAACTGAATAATGTGTTTACCTTGAGTTCTCATTGAGGTGAGTAGTTCTGGTGAGAACTCAACATCAGGGGAGGATTGTTTTACTTTTTGTAGATTTTGGACAAACTCCTGCTCAAACAGTTGTTCTAGACCCTCAGACTTTTTATTTTCGTCGTGGTCTTGAACAACGACCTCACAGACTGTGTGGAGAGCGGAACCAAAGCAAGTGTGCTCGTTGCCTTTGAACTGCTTGATCTTATCAATATAGTTGAGTTTGTGTTTCCAAGCGCAGTCGGTCCATTCTTTAAGCTCGGAGTAAGATATGTGAGACATTTATCCCTCTGTTTTTTTATTTTTTGTTGTCTTTTTCTTTACGGTGGTTGATTTTAGACCATACTGTAAAGAGTCGGTAGACAACGAAGTTTCATCTATTTTTAGATCTTCAACTTCAACTTTCGGTTCATCTATTCTAACAGATTCTTTAACAATGTCAACTTGTTTTTTTTCAAAAGTGTAATTTCCAATTGTATTTGAGACCGTTAAGTCATGTTTATCACTTTCACCAGTTAAAAACACATAATCATCTAAATTATATTTTTTTCTTAATAACGATTCTACAGAATTATTTTTAAATATTATTTTCTGAGAAGATCTTCTTCTTGCGTTTGGGTCCGCTACTATTTCAAAAAATATTTTTTTACCTTTGGTTTTTGTTGTAATTTTCATTGCTCACTCCTTAAAACTCAAAAAAAGAATCTATAATTTCATATAATACTGGACTCAACTCTTTGAGTTTATTTCTATCTCCCAATAAATAGTTCTCAAAACCATTTGCCCAATACTCTCGTAGTGCTGTAATTGCGTATGGTGAATAAAACAACCCAGATGATATAGTTCTTAATTTATCGTATCCTATTCCTTTATAGAGATGCTGATCAAACTTATAATCGTATTCTGGATTTTCATAGTCTTCTATATCGTAGTCTTCATCATCTAGAAGGTGGTATAAGGTATTTCGTTTGGCAAGAAACTCTCTTTCTAATCTGCCATCACCATAAATCTCTTCTTCATTTCTTTTTTCAACAGCGTGGGCAAGTTCGTGAAGAATGTCATCTAAAAGATCTTTCTCGTTATCTTGATCGGGTGAGAGATAGATTGCCCCGTCTTTAAACATGGCGTTGTATTCACGATCACCTTTGAAAAACTCATCAGCATAACCAACAAGAAAACTATCAACATTATCAAAAAAGAAGTCTGGAGTTAGAGTTTCGATTGTTTTTTTAATGTAATCTAGATTAATATCGTTTTTGAATGGTTCTATAAAAACAAAAGGTTTTCCATGAATATTATATTGATTTAATTTTTTTTTAGACTTGCTCGCTTGTTGTGCTATGTACTCTTTCAACCTTGCACACCGCCAGCATCTACATCAGCTAGTGCTTGTCGATATCCACGAATAAAATTTTCTTCTGCGACAGGCATCAAGAATTCTGGAAATTCTTCAGACATTACCTGAATGATCATTTCAACATTAACTTCATCATTTTTAGGTTGAAGTTTTTCTCCAACATAGTTTACCAACCATCTTTTCATTTCATTTACTGGTTCTACTACTTGTAGCAGATCTGGGTTTTCATTATCTACAGACATAATTGTCCTCCTTTTGGATAAATATAACAGATATTTGGATAAGTTTAAAGAATTTTAGAAGCGATTGTTGCTACTTTGGACCTCTCACCTTTGAGAAGAGTTACGTGCCCAGAAACATCAAAAGTTTTGAATTTTTCAACTGCGTGTGTAAGACCGTTTGAGGTTTCGTCTAGGTAGACGTTATCAATCTGTTCTACGTCACCAGTTAAAATAATTTTTGTTCCCTCGCCAACACGAGTGAGGATAGTTTTGAGTTCGTGTGCTGTAAGGTTCTGTGCCTCGTCAATAATGATAAAAGCATTTGCTATGGAGCGTCCACGAATGTAAGTTAGTGCTTCTACTTCTATTTTGCCTCTTTCCATGTAATTTTCTAATGTTGCTTTATCGTTTGCCATTAGAAACTCAAGGTTATCACGGATAGGAGCAACCCAAGGTGACATTTTTTCTTCTATTGTTCCTGGTAAGAAACCAATATCTCTGCCCATAGGTTGAATAGGTCTGGAAACTACAAGTCTGCTGTAAATTTCTTTTTCTACAACTTGGCTAAGACCGGCTGCGATTGCTAAAAGGGTTTTACCGCAACCAGCCTTGCCGACTAACGTTACTACATTTATTTTTGGGTCTTCTAATAAATCCATAGCAAAAATCTGCTCTTTATTTCTAGGTTTCAAACCCCAAAGTCTTTTTTTACTGCTAGTGTTGATTAACTTTAGGGGTTTCTCATAAGATTCAAACTTTCCAAGAGCAGTTTTCTTTTCATTTTGGTTTGAAATCAGCATAAGGAACTGATTTGGATTTAGTTGTAAATCTTCTTTTTCTATAAACACTTCTTCTCCTGAATAAAACCGGTCAAGGACAGGTTCATCCACCAAGTGAGTTAGGAAACCAGTATAAATATTATCTGTATCTTTTACAACTTGATCTGATTGGAAATCCTCGGTCGTCAAACCCAGAGAATCGCACTTAACACGCATGTTAATGTCTCGTGTGACCACGATTACTTTTCTTTTTGGGTTTTCATTTTTCTGGTTTAACGCAACGCTAATAATCTCATTATCAGGCACAGAAAGATCTAGATCCTCCGGTAGACCTTCTCTTTTGACCATTTTCACGCATATTAGACCTTTCCCTTTATCAATCCTCACACCATTAGACAAACTACCTTTTTCACGGAGGGAATCAAGGACACGAATAACAGTTCTCGCATTTGTTCCTACACCGTCTTGTCTTTTTTTGTTGTTGTCTATTTCTTCAAGAACTTTTAAAGGAAGGACGATATCGTTATTACCATAGGAGCGAATACAATTTGCGTCTGTTAAACAAACACTCGTATCAAGAATATAAATTTTTTTAGCCATGTTAACTCACTTTGTTAAGCATTTGATCTTTCTCACGAAACATCTACTTTTGATAAATGTAACACGAGAAAGCAATCATTATAAATAGTCTTTTTATTTGTTTAGTTGGTAAAAAGGGGCACGGGGCACTTATTTATTTTAAGGGAGTAATAATCCCTTTTACAAAGGAGGATAAGAAAATGCGTGGGGTTATGATGTCTACCCTAATATTCGTTCTGTCGTTGACTATCTCTTGCGGCACAATGAATTCAAACATAGAGGACAACTTTCCAAG
>Ga0075480_10000024_pt1 | contig 59735 bp, 68 predicted proteins | sample DEB08_DNA_7_FD_81590 | JGI IMG/M metagenome (GOLD analysis project Ga0075480, IMG submission 81590) | Aqueous microbial communities from the Delaware River and Bay under freshwater to marine salinity gradient to study organic matter... | ecosystem: Environmental > Aquatic > Marine > Coastal ... | reverse complement strand
TGTGCTAAGCGACGCAGATACAAAGAATTGGAAAGTAACGGGGTCCTGATCTTCAAAAGAAGCTCCAATTTTAGCAGAACACTTAACCGCATCGCCGTATGTGTGACCAGCTCCGCTCAAAGCAAGCGTATTTTGGATAATCATAAAAGAGGATGCGTCACTGTCGCAAACAATTTTCATCCACCCATCCGTTCCATCTGGTCCCGTTTCGTTTGCGGTGATTGTCGTGGTAGCGCCTGTGGCTGCCCAGCCAGTCGTATTTGATGTGAAGTCAGACTCGTATATAGTTGTTGCGTTCGACCACCCAGAGTTTGTAACCTCATACCTCCCTCCCGCAGACTCTGCAAGAGTAAGAACGTCCGATAGATCAGGTGCAGCTGCATTATTCAGCGCATCCTCAATAGCGAGCCATTTCTTGTTGTATGAAGTTGTGTAGTCGGGCATTTATTACGAGGCCTCTGTAGCAGTCAAAGTCCAAAGGCCGTCTGCGCCTCGTGAAATAGAGTAAGTGTCCAAGTCATCGTTGACCCAGTCGAAGTCTCTAATGAGAGTTTCGTAGCAGTATTCTTTGGTGTGTCCTTTAATAGTCATGTCGCAAATATATCAATAAAACCTCATTCCATTTTTAGCGGCCTTGACTGCACGGATCTTGCCACCAGTGTAGTAATCGAAGTCCCCTCTACCTGCATGATACTTATCCAGGTAATCCTGGACAGACTTGTTTACCCCTTCTACCTCGTATTCTGTTCCGTCTCTCAGGGATGCGAAGTACTCTCTTGCGCCCTGCCTTCCCAAGTAGTTAGAGATGGCGGCTACATCATCAAGTGAGAAGTTCCAATCGTCACCGAGCTGAGGACGATACTCCTTTGTAAGCTCGATTGCATTACGTCTGAGTGAAGGGGCATTGATACCTTCGTTGACTCTCATGTCAAAGACTCTGTTCTGCAGTTCCTTGTCTTTGGCAAACTGCTCTCTAGACACACCCTTCATGAAGTCTAGGTCTTTGATTTCGTTGTAGAGCTGACCGTACAGTCCAGTAGCAGAAGAATCTGGGTTCATCATAAGTTCCCCACCCAAAGACTCCGCGTAAGCAATACCCTTTCTCAGGAGATCGACATCAAGCTGTTCCTCCCCCTCGTTTACTTTTCCTCCTTGATCTAGCGAATAGAGCAAAGCTTTGGCGCCTCCTCTTGCGACGAATCCCATCTTGTCTCCTGGGTTAGCATCGATGATATCATAGCCGATATCCTTGATCTCATCCCTATCTAGTCCCGTGATCTCAGCCGCCTTGTCGAGATCCGCCCTTACATTCTTGTAATTGTCCTTGAGCTTACTGATTACCCCTGACGCACCATCTCCCTTCCCTTTGAACATAGTGGCATACTTGTCAGCCATATCGTACAGCGCTCCCAGCTGCTCATCATCTAGGTCAGTTAGTTTACTGAAGTCCACATCGCCAGCCAAACGGACAAACCCTGGGACATCCGTCCCTTTGATATTCATAAGCCGCTTGGCAAGTCCAAGTTCTTCAATGGTAGGGGATCCTTCATCCATCATACCCCCAGCAACATACTTAGTGATAGCTTTCATAGGGCAAATATAACAAGATAGTCCTTGCGCCCATTCAGCAACTAAAGCTAACAGCCTTCGTTTTCGTAGACAAACGACTTATTTACTTAAGAAGCTTCGAAACACTTGCTCAAGACGTCCATTTCGCTTAGTCGCTGAGGCGAAGTTACAGCAGAAAAGCTTAAATGTCAACCCCCTAAGCATTTGTGTAGGTAATGTAGGCTAATGTACTGTCATATAACAGCTTATACGCTTATATATAGAGCCGTGGGGTCCCCGATCGAGGGGGAACCCGCTAAGAAAATGGGGGGAGTTATACAGATCTGTGGGATTATACGTACCCCACTACCTACGCACGCACGTACGGAATCGGATGCGTTACCCCCGTGGGTCACGAACGCGACACACAACGCATGATGCGTCACACGCGAGGGCTAACCTGCTATGTTTCAGCAATTTATCCAGCCTTTCTTGGAGCATAGCTACAGCAAGACGACTGCAACCCGTTGCTTTCCACTGCATGACAATCCCCTACCTCACCTAACACTCGAACCTGCACCCGCACCAACGACGTCGCATTGCACACCACGCAGGACACGTCGCATACGCTAGACGGCCCCATGCCTTACGCGCATACACGAAATCTTCACGCGTGTTTTACGAAGTAAAATCGCGCATGGATTTAGTCCCTCAAAAATTTGTGAGAAGGAAAGTGCCGCCGTAGATTTGCCTCGGCGATGTTGCCAACCAAACTTCAAACTTCATCTACGATGAACAATCAATCTAGAATCAACCTCCTGAAGGAGGTTAAGACAGCAGTCAATACTGCTTCGTTCTCACCAACCGCAGACCGCATCGAAGATGCGAAGAAGGCTGTTGCTTCCCTCATGTCATACGTTGAGAGCCTTGAGGCTCCGAAGCCAAAGCGTCGTCGTAAGACGAAGCAGAAGAATGGCAAAGCCACACCAGCTACCAAAGTAGCTGACAGGCAGGAAAAGGCTTTCCACGGCAAAGCCGATGGCGTGGTGACGCCATGTCACACCAAGCGTACGGCCTCCGTTGAGGAGGCTCGGAAGTCAGCCCAAGAGGTGTCTGACAAGTCAGGAGCTACGGCAAGAGCCAAGCGGAAGGCAGGGGCAGTCAAGAAGGCTGTCGCCATGCCGAAGGCCGCACCCATGAAGGTGACGTCAGATGACCGCGTAGCTTCCTTGGAAGCCAAGTTGGAGCAGTTGACCGCTACCTTGGCCGTCATGATGACGTCAGATGTGACACCCACGGCAAACGAAGTTTGCTTCTCTGACTTGCCGTTCGACCCAACCTGCTAATCCATGAGTGGGGGAGTATATACACCTTCTGAGTTTACGAAGAAGGTGATATACGACCCCTCTCTCTAACTCGAAATTCAAACTTCAAGCCATGTCAAACGTTTCAGACATCATCGATTGCGTCATCCAATCAGGCTACATGACAAGTGTAGACGTCTACAGGGTGTTAGGTAGCGACCCCGAAGCCGAGGATTACATCCTCAAGCACCACCTCGACGAAGAACTCGAGGAGTACCTCCTGTCCAAGGCCATGGAGTCTGCTCTCTCACCCAAACCTGACAAGCCCCCATACTGACATCACAGGTACACTGACGAGTCCTCAATGGACGAAACACCCTTCGGGGTGTCTGTATCAAACTTCAAATTCATTTCCAATGAAAACTACAAATGTTGAGGCGAGAATCGCCAAATTGCAAGCTATGGTCGATATGTACCAAGTGTTCGGGGCTGACGCCTACTTCAACTCCGAGGAGTTCGCAAGCCTGTCATGTAACGAGCAGATGATGGTCGCACAAGAAATCGTCGACTTGTCATGAACATTTGGGAACGCTACCCCAAGCGGGGCACGATGAGCGATTGGCTCCCGAAATCCTGCCCCTCAATGGAGTTCAGGATGGTGTACTATCGTGGCTACGACCGCGACGATTGGGACGCCATCGTGTTCAAGGCGTGGTCTCTCGACCATGCGAAGCAACGAGCGCTTGACCTCTGCCCTGATGGGCATTGTGTCAAGTCCGTGAAAGCCCACTTCCAACTCAACAAGTAATGACACCCGAGTTCATCATCTCATGCACCCCGCTCATGCTCGCCATGATGCTAGTCGGTGCTTCAATTCTCTGCATCATCATCAAAGCCTTGAACAATGATTAAGGACAACTTTTTCTCCCAACCCGTAGGACGTGCCGTCCTCTACCTCAACGACTTCCACAACGGGAAGTACCTGTCTGACCTGAACCGCTACGCTCGGCTCATCCCTGATGACGTCAAGGGCATGGCATCAATCGTGGCAAACACACCTGACGCTGACGCTACGACGGTGTTCCATGTGATGCGAATGCTGAAGCGGTGGTCGACTGACGACTGACTATGTGTGAGTGTATACATACCTTCTGAGTTTACGAAGAAGGTAGTATACACGAACACTAAAGAGACACACTGATGAGTCCTCAATGGACGAAACGCCGAGAGGCGTCTGTGTCAAAGCGAACGTAGCTTTGAGGGGCATAGCCCGCAAGGTGTGATAGTGTAACAGGATAGCACGCCACTGAAAGGTGGAGGTGCGGGTTCGAATCCCGCCACATCTAAAACTTGCAAAATCTTTCAAATTTCAAACTTCATTCACATGAACATTTACCGCATGGTATACTACTTCGGCAAAGACCGAGACGATTGGCGAGACCGCGAGTTCGCATCCAATGACAGCACATCAGCACTCATCCAAGCACGGATGATGACACCTCCTGGGTGGACCTTGAAGAAGGTCGAGGCTGTTCGTAAAACTGCATTCAACTTGAGCAAATGACACAAGACAAATGCGAACGTGCAGTCAAAGCACTGCAAGAACAAGGCTTCCCTGCTTCCTATGTGCAGGGAGCACCTGACGACCACGGCGTGTGGTTGGACGAGGTATGGAATGACGCCCTGCAAGAAACACACAGCTTCCGCATCCACGATGAAGAAGTAGAATGGTGGGGAATCGAAACAACAAAAAGAAAATGACACACACATGAGAAATCCATTAGGAGACTACGACACCTGCCACAAGTGTGGTGGAGTCGGCATACACCTCGGCTCACAGGAGACTGGATGGAGCGCAGGAGGTTGGGTACAGCAGTGCCACGACTACGAGTGCGAGGACTGCCAAGCAACATGGGATGTAACCATGGAAATTACACCAACAAGACGAGACAACCATGAGTAAGAAGCACTGCTACGTGTTCAACTGGAATCAAGGTGGATGGAACTTCGAGTGGGCCGCCAACATTCGCTCCGCTCGTAAGCAAGCGAGAGAGAAGTGGGCTGACTCAAAAAGACTCACCATCAACGAAAAATCGTTCAAACGAGTGACGACAGCAGAACTTCAGAGAATCATGAACACCGATGGATTTTGGTAAACCAAAAAAACAAGACAATGACGAAAGTAATTATCGACAAGCCAAGCGGCATTTACTGGGATAACGAAGGCAAGTATCAAGGTCTGTACGACCGAGCATGGAAACAGCTTATACCCATGGAGGGTGAAGCGGAGGACGGATGGCCTGAACTCCTCCGTGCCATCTCTCGAATCGGCTACGACTACTACAACAACGGGTTCTGTAACCTGTGGCGTGAGTGGGAGGAGTATGATGGCGACGAGTGCTACACGGAGTACAAGATGGATTCGTACTACCAAGATTTGGCAGAGTACCTCGAAGACAACCTACCGAGTAATGACTTGTACAAGGAACTCAAATCATTCATGCTTGATGCTCAAGGGTACGGCAGATGGAGTGACCAAGCGGGCATTATTGACCGCATAATCGATCATATCATGGAGGGCATCATGGAGGATGGTCTTCTCGAAAAGGAATTGGTTGATTGAAGTTTGACCACGGGGGTGAGACGTGAAACGTCACGCCACCCCCACCTTTTTCAAGGGAGCGCAGTTCGGTGCGTACATCTACGGATGGCAGTTGTGTTCGAATCCCAACCTCCCTTCTACATGGCAGTTATCATCCCGTATACTAGTTAAGCAAAATCGGGTCTCTACTGGGTTGCTGACGTAGGATAACACGCCAAGCGGAGACACTTATCACGAGAGGTCGTGAGGTGGTGTGTGCATATCAATATCTGTTCCTTCTACCCTTTACCGAGGGCTTATGGCAACGAACATGAGATGTGCGGTGGTTCGACTCCACCTTCCGCTACTTATGTGTGAGTGTATATACACCTTCTGAGTTTACGAAGAAGGTGATATACACGAACACTTCAAATCTTAAACTTCAATTCAATCAACATGAAACAATATGCAGTAATCCACGCTGTCGCAGGACTCTTCGAAGGGTACTCCGACACCACCTGCGAGTTCTTCCCCGACAGGGGGCTTGCAGACAAGCACGTCAGTCAGATTCTTGACGAATACCGCAAGGATGAGATGTGCGTCAACATCGAACACCGAGAGCTTGACATCTACGTCACCCTCACTCGTGACTACGAGAACTACCACGCTTGCGTCCCCTCTGACATGGAGCACGACGACTACGTTGCGGAGTTCATGGACGACGTAAGTGTCGAGGTATTCCGCATCATCGAGGTTGACCTGTCTAACCGCTCCGACTCCACCGAGTCATGTTGGTTGACGTGGAATCAAATCGAAGCCGACCAAGCATGGGATTACCACCCCTTGTGTATGTCACTTGTGGCTCGTGTCTCATCCGATGTGGTAGGCGGTACCAACGAGAACTGGAAAGACGAGGGCTTGCACAACCTTGCACAACTCGGTGAGTTCATTTCGGATGTGTACTACCGCAACCACGCTTTCATCGACGTCGACGACTTCTCGATGCACGCTTTCCGCATTCCTAAACCCAAAAACTCTGACAGCTATGACGAGGTATGAGAAACTCACACGCTACGTTGACAGCGTAGTGCAAGACATGGATTGGAATACGATGTATCAATACGTCTTTGAATCCATGCTCTACGACCTTGAACACTCTACAACAGACGAAGAGCTTAATGAATTGTACAACCAATACTTTGAAGACAATGACGAAGAAACAACTGCTTGACCTCATCGCACAATACCCCGACAACGCAGAGGTAGTAATCGAGGTGCATGACACCGAGTTACACGAAGACCTATACGACTTCACACTAGACCCTATCCAATGGACTCGCTTCAACTTCAACGAAGACAGCCACGAAACTATGTACGAGCTACGGCTCTGCCCAATCAAGAATACAAATGACTAAATCAACCAAGAAAGAAATCATCGAAGACCTCTGCCACAAGGTGGCGGACATCAAGTACGACTTGCAAGTGGTACTCGACACCCTTTACCAACTAGACAACGAAGACAATGAGTAACGCAACAATTACAGCGGCCACCGTGGGCGTGCAGTTCATGGCAATCATGGACGACTATCAAGAACGTCAGCAAGACGACCCCAACTTCGACCCAAGTACACGTCTCTACGACCTGTACGACGAACTAGTATTTATCTACGAAAAAGCAAAAGACGATGAGTGAAGAAACAGAATCAGACATCCGTGGCTATGTAAGCGACTGCTTCAACCACCGCTCATACGGAATTTATGACAGCGACAGACCGAGCGAAAGCGCATACATGCGACTCACCAAGCTGATGCTTGAAGAGTACGACCTCGACCACAACGACGTGGACGCCCTCGCCTTCGAAATCGAAGAGATGGTGGCTCGACACATCATGGAGAACTCCCCAAAATTCCAAGACAATGACGAATGAAGAATGGAACACCCCCATGGAGCTGACGCAAGAAGAGCGCAAGCTCTACGGCATGACTGCCGAAGACTATCTGAACTTCAATGCAAAACCAAAAAACAATGACGAGTAAAGACATACAAGACTACATCGAGGTAGACCTCGGCCAACCCATGCGTCACGATCCCGATATGCTACTCGAAGCAACACAAGAAACCGCATCCATCTTTGACCTTGAAGAGTGGAAAGTCCTTCGCTTCATGCTTGCCAACGAGCCAATGCTCGGCACACACAGCTACGGATTCCATACCCGTTACGGCAGAGCAATCAGAGAAAACTTCAAATTTATTTACCAATCATGAATCCAATCCAAGAATCCAAGCAAGAGCTTGAAGCGGCTATCCGCTACGCAGAGAATGCTATTTCATCAGCAAACAAAACCATCGAATCCATGGCTACATACCAAGAGCAGACAGGTCGTGAGGCCGCCCTCGAAAATCAACTCACTGCCGCCAATGCTAACGTGCAGTTCCACATCGACAGGGAGGCAGGGTTCCTTGACCAAATCAAAGACCTCGAAGCCGAGGTGCAACGCCAACAAGACCTTGGTCAGGGGTACTACGACAACATGATGACGTTCAAGGCAGAGCTTGAGAAGCTACGCAAAGAGAAAGAAGCATCAAGCGGGCCATGCGGTTGCCAAGCATACCGAGACCTCGAAGAGAAAGCCACTATGCCCGTCATCCCCAAGGATGTAGCTATCGCCATCTTCCGTGAGGGTATTCAAACTGGTGTGCTTTCGGCATGCGCAGAGCTTGAGGGTCAGACGATTAACGTCGAAGAGAGAGAGTATGTCGGTGGCTTCGACGTGTCATTCGATAAACTTATCGACCTCGACGACGAGCTTGACCTCGACTGGATGCGTGGCAAGTGCGGTGACTACACCGAGGAGGCTGTCATTGACTCGCTCAAAGGGCTATGTGCAGACAAGGAGTTCGAATGCCGAATCCACGGAATTGATGACCAAGGAGACGATAGCAAGAGCGCTTGATGACGCCTGTGGTGTCCGACGCAAGGCCGCATCCTTGCTCGGCATCACGGAGCGTCACCTGTACAGACTACTCAAACAACACAACCTAAAATGACAGACGAATACATGGACATGCTGTGGAAGAAGATAGAAGCAGCGATGGACAAGGCGGAAGCCGACCCAACCGAATGGAACAAGACCGTAGTGTGGACGCTACTGAATGACTATGACGCAAAACAAAAACTCAAATTCAAAGATGAGAGAGACGAACAATGACGAGGCTATCTACGCCTACTTCCGCAACGGTGTGATGTATGTCACACCCGATCTTAACCTTGCATGGAACCGACGAACACATGGAGACCCTGAAATTATTGAGCGAACAAATGACGAATGAAGAAGCTATCAACTGGATTCAAGAGGAGTACGACTACGAATCTCGTGCCGTGTTCCTTGCCAAGATGTTTGCGATGGAGGACATCATCGAGTACGACGTGCTTGAGTGGGTGAAGATGCCCGTGTCAGCAGGTCTATCTGAGTTCGTGACCCATGCTCGCACCGCTAACGAGATTGTGATTGACCACAACGCAGAGGTGGCCATGCGAGACAAGAACAAGATGGAGGCTGTCCTTCACGACTTCGCAGAAAAGATGGAGGTAGTCATGATTGCAATGCAACTATACACAGACATGCACAGCATGCTCAAGAAAAAAATTCAAGAAACACATGGAAAAACAACTGGCCTATCGTAAATTTAGCAATCCATTGGCCCTAATTGAGCAGGGCAAGGAGGCAAGAAACATATACTATGACTCGATCGGACAACACTTTAGCCCCACAGACAGAAAGTTCAAGAACTCTCAGCCCCGCATTGCTATCGGGGTGGCTCTCTCCAACAAGATTGGGGACAGCCTAACAGCAGACGTCCTGCACAAAGACAGGACCACCATCATTCATTACAAGAAGACTCACGGTGCCAACCTAGAAAACTGGGATGGTTACGCACTATTCTACGAGACCGCAGAATACATCGTGAACTCACACTTCGACGGCGTGGCGAAGGTCGAGCGTCTTAAGTACATCGACAAGACTGTGAACGAACTACTCAAAGAAAAATTACAAATTCAAACTCAATTACATGAGCAACTACAAATTCAAGACCACTAACATCCGTGGCAAGCAGTACGTTGAAGTCAACGAACGCATCAAGTTTTTTCGTCAAGAAGAGCAATACAAGAACTGGACCCTCATGTCCGAGTTCACTGCCCTCGATGCAGAGCAGGCTGTATGTAAGGCCACTATCGCAGACGAGAACGGACGTGTCATCGCAACAGGTCACGCACATGAAGAGCGTGGATCTAGCAACATCAACAAGACAAGCTACGTCGAGAACTGCGAGACCTCAGCCGTCGGTCGTGCCTTGGCGCTACTCGGAATCGGAATCGACACGTCTATTGCGTCAGCTAATGAAGTCCAAGATGCAATCGCAAAGCAGGACTCCACACAAGAGGCCGATCCTGTTGAGAACATCATGGACAAGGCGGTGAACTACGTCAAGTCTTCGACCGATAAGCAGAAGGCATTTGATAGCATCATCAGCAAGTATGGTGAGCAACTCACCGACAAGCAGAAAGCTGGACTCAAGAAGTTCGTGCGATGAACATTCCAGAACTGCTACAAGAGCGGTATAACAAACCGCACCTGTCCTACTCGTCACTCAAGGTGGCGCTCACGGACATGGCCAAGTTCGATCAGTACATGCGCGGGGAGCTGAAGTTTCAGTCCCCTGCGCTGACGTTCGGCACGCTGTACGACATGCTGTTGTTCGAACGCGACCGAGCATTCGATACGTATGCAGTGGTCTCACCTGAGGCGATCCTCGACACGTGCTCACAGAAGACACGTGACATGAAGAAGCCTAACCTGACCAAGGAGTACAAGGAGCGCGAGGCTATCCTCATCGAGGAGGCAGCCAAGCAGGGTAAGGAGTTATGCTCACCTTCAGACTGGAAGATGGCTAACGAGATGATCGATCGACTGCACGAGTGTGGGTTGGTCGAGCGACTGTTGTCATCCAACAAGTATCAGGTAGAGTTCAACGAGATGATCGGACCTGTGCGTGTCAAAGGATTCCTCGACTGCCTCGGCAACGGATTCATCGTTGACTCCAAGTCTACCAAGTCCGTGGACAAGTTCCGCTTCAGCGTTCGTGACTTCTGCTACGACATCCAAGCCTACATCTACTGTAAAGTATTCGGTATCAAGAAGTTCTACTGGCTGGTCCAGGAGAAGACATACCCATACCTGCCTGGAGTTGTGGAGTGTACGGACGAGACTCTCTTCACTGGAGAGATGAAGTTCAACGATGCCGTCGAGCGTATCACAACCTTCCTCGACGAAGGCAAAAAGCCTACACAAGACTATGTCGAGTTCAAAGTTTAACCGAGCGATGCTTGGCCTGCTCCTTACTGGAGCTTACATTTGTGCAATAACAATTTTTTCTCACCTAATAAATTTCATTTTATCATGAGCGATCAGAAGTATGATTCCGTTCTCGTTGGCTGGGCCGACGAACCCAAGTTCAACGAACAAGGAGAGCTCCTATCTTGGAACCTCCGACTCAAAGACCATGAGCTGAAAGACATGCTCGACCAGTACGTCACCACCCGTGACGAAGAAGGTCGTGGCGGCAACGTCTATGTCACCATGTTCATGTCCAAGAATGGTAAGGCATGTGCCCGTGTCTTCAACCCGAACAGCGAAGCTGCGAAGGAGAAGCGTGCGGCCAAGGCAAACAGCAATGCAGAGCAAGAGTCTGCGGACCTGCCCTTCTAAACCATTAGGGCTGTATGCCGCGCTTGAGTGGGGGCTGAGAGACGTAAAGTTTCTTAGTCCCTTCTCTTTCTGCGGAAGTAAAGACGATATCACACACACATTCTACTGCTCGATGCAAGACTACGACGATGACTTCAAGGTTTACATCCCCAAGTTCACGGAGGATTTCATTATGATCGCCCTTCCGAACAAGAAGGGGGACAACAATGTGCTCCTGACAAACGAGGATTGCAAGGAGGTCATGGGCACAAAGGTTAGCATGGAGTGGATAGCAAACAGAATCAAAAAGAAATGGGCAACGAAGATCTCCCGAACATCTACTCAATGACTGCCGACATCTCCTACAAGAAAGGCAAGAAGATTCATGACCGTGTAGTGTGGATCGTCAGCAGGTACGAGACACCACCAGACATCATGTCCAAGGACAAGAAGACTATGGATAGACTGGACAGCGAGCTGTATGGCAAATCATACAAGGGCATCAGGTCTATCATGATTAGAAACATCCGCAGTAAGAAGGCTGTAGGTAAAGTAAACAGAAGCGCAATATGAAACCATCACTATGGCAAGAGGGTGGGGATCACTACGACATGCCCATCCAACCAACAGAGTTCATCTTCAAGAACAATATCCCCTTCATCGAGGGTAACGTGATTAAGTATCTCTGCAGACACCGCTCAAAGAATGGGGCGGAGGATATCCTGAAAGCCATTCACTACCTCGAACTGATACTTGAATACGATTACAATGAAAGTGACATTCTTCAAAGACGTCTTCGACAAGAACGCCCCGCACCATGTGAACATCATGACTGCCCTCGACAGGATCAAGACGGGCCAGTCGAAAACCACGATTGATGACGTTCGGTCTGGAGACAAGGAAGCCAAGAAGAAACTTCCTGTCGTGTGCTTCAGCGGAGAGTTTGCGTCTCGTGCAGACGATGCTCTATTCGAGCACAGCGGCTTGGTTGTTCTGGACTTCGATCACATTGATGTTGCTCAGGCCAAGGGCGCGCTGGCTACGGATGCTCACATCTTTAGCTGCTGGGTTTCACCGAGTGGTGATGGGCTCAAAGCTCTAGTACGAGTCACCAACCCCGAGCGTCATCGGGATCACTTCCGTGCCCTACGTACATACTTCCACAAGCAGTATGACTTGGAGGTAGACGAGTCGGGTATCAACGAGTCACGAGCTTGCTTCGAGTCTTACGACCCTGACATCATCATCAATCCTGAGTCTAAGAAGTTCGGTGCGTTCGCAACAGAGCGGAGCGAGCAACCACAAGAGGCCAAGGTCGGTGAGTTCACAGACTACATGAAGCTGAACCTCGCATGTCGCATCGTGCGGCAGGCAGATGACGGAGAGAAACACGCAGCCCTACTCAAGGCAGCCAAGCTTGTGGGTGGTTACATCTCAGCAGGTCGCATTGAGGAGGAAGAGGCTGTTCGTGTATTGTTCCGTGAGATCTGCAAGCGTGACATCGACAGTGAGCAGGCAGCCATGACCACCATCCGACAAGCAGTCGAGGTGGGTAAGCAGATGCCAATCCGTGAGGTCATCGACAGTGAGCAGGATGCACAGCGTGAGCTGCTGATCAACGACGGTGACATGTCATTCATCTCTTCTGACGACGAGGACTTCCGATGGATCGATGACTACGCCAATGGCAAGATTCCTGTAGGGTTGGACACGGGGGACACCAAGCTCGATGACTACTTCAGATACAAGAAGGAGTTCGTCATCATGAATGGTCACTCCAACGTAGGTAAGACGACGTTCGCACTGTACATGATGGTCAACTCTGCAGTCAGGCACGACTGGAAGTGGGTGGTGTACTCCTCGGAGAACCGTACCGCATCCCTGAAGATGTCGCTCATGCAGTTCGCCGTCAACAGGAAGATCGGTGACATGACCTACGACCAACGCAAGACTGCGTACAAGTGGGTGAACGAACACTTCACCGTCATCAGCAACAACCAAGTGTACTCTTACTCTGACATCCTCCTCTTCCTTGAGAAGATCGTCAGACAGCAGGAGTGCGACGCGGTATTCGTGGACCCATACAACAGCCTGAAGATCGAGCTGAGTGGCAACGCTAGTTCACACGACTACCACTACCAAGCTGCTTCTGAGTTCCTTACGTTCTCGAATGCCAACGACGTAGCGGTGTGGTTGAACATGCACGCTGTGACTGAGGCGCAACGACGCAAGGGTGACGACGGCTTGCCTGTTGCTCCGTATGCTGAGGACACCGAGGGTGGCGGCAAGTTCGTGAACAGAGCAGACTGCTTCATCACGATACACCGTAAGGTCCAAGCCCCTGATCACAACATCAAGAAAACTACTGAGCTGCACGTGCGTAAGGTTCGTGAGACAGAGACAGGGGGACAGCCTACACCTATTGACGACCCAATCACCTTCACAATGAACACTTCTCACACAGCTTTCCGTATCAACACGACAGGCAGTGAGCTATTCCAAAGCATTGACAAGGAGTTTGATAACTACAAACAGTTCAACATGCCCTCAAATGATTTGTTTTTAGAAAATTAGGCTGTAACTTTGCTTAAGTGAAGCGAAGAAAAGCTGGTACTACTAGGCGGAAGTCCGCTAAGAAAAGGAATTTGGGTAGGTACAAGAGTAATCTTGAAAAGACTTGCGCTGATCTTCTTTCTGAATCGGGGCTACCTTTTGACTATGAGGAAGTGGAGTACACCCTTGTAGATAAGTTTAGATACGAAGGGGTATACCACAAGATGACAGCGAAGAAGAAGGATCTGACCGACAGATCTAACAGCGTAGTCTTACCTATCCGATACACGCCAGACTTTGTAGCGAAGGACAGGAGCTGGATCATTGAGACCAAGGGGTACACACCCTCGCACCATGACTTTCCTATGAGGTGGAAGCTGTTCCTTAAACATGTGGCTGAGCTTGGAGAACCATTACCCATGTTGTTTATTTGCAAGAATCGACAACAGATCCAACAAGCAATCGAAATAATCAAGAAGGATGGTAAAGGAGATAACAAAAGAGGAACTCGGCGGTAGCTATGCTATCGCCTGCGACAGAGCCCACAGGCTTATCGCTGACTTCTACGAGAACCTCTTTGACAAGGATGGAAATCCAAGAGAGAACTCAGGTGACGTACACAGAATAGTCGCATCACTGAGGCAACAATTAAATCTGGAGCTAGACCTGATCAAGGAGTCTGCGTTCCAATACTTTGAATCGAAACATGAACAAGAGCAGGAGGGTTTATTCGGGAAGGACTGGTAAGGTTGCGGAGATCCGCTTCCGCAGAGCCGCAGAATCCCTCGGGCTACTTGTCAAGAAGTCCTCACACACGGAGGACATACACCAGCACATAGACTTCTGGCTTGCTGTCTCAGAGGACGGAAAGAATTGGGGCGTCGATGTGAAGGGGAACAATCTACCAGACGAGATCTGGTGTGAGTTCAAGAATGTTAGGGGAAACCCAGGATGGATGTATGGAGGGGCGAGAATCATCGCCTTTGATATGCCTGAAGTCGGAGGGTTTGCTATTGTCAATCGAGATGAGCTTGCATTCTGGTGCGAAAAGAATGTACTCGATGAGTCGGTGACGAATAAAGCTGATGCTTACCGCAGAAAGTACACGCGGAAAGACAGGCAAGACGTCATCACTAAGCTTAACATCTACGATATCAAGGAGTTAAAGTCGTTCCGAGTTTGGGAATACGACAAGACTTTTTGATTATCTTGTAGGTCCTTTTAACCCACACTATTTACCCAACCCATGACTACCTCAATCTTTGAGAAGAGGCTGAGCTACAAGCCCTTTGACTATTCTGAAATCACTGACCCACTCATCAATGCGATGTGGGCAAGCCATTGGACTCACAATGAATTTAACTTCAAGGCTGACGTTCAGGACTACCATACTTCCCTGACAGAACAGGAGCGCGGTGTGATCAAACGCGCCATCCTTCTCATCTCGCAGGTCGAAGTGGCAGTGAAATCTTACTGGTCGAACATCGGCAAGCATCTGCCCAAGCCAGAGATTGCAGACATGGGTGCTGTATTTGGTGGGGTTGAGGTGATCCACTCCCGTGCCTACTCAGAGATCCTGACGAAGCTGGGACTGGAGGATGAGTTCAAAACTCTGTTGGAGAATGAGCCTGTACTGAACCGCGTTAGCTATCTCAACAAGTACGTTGATCGCGTATACGAAGACGATCGCAAGCAGTTCCTCTACAGCCTCATTCTCTTCACCTTGTTTACGGAGAACGTGTCACTGTTCAGTCAGTTCTACACCATCCTCGGATTCAATAGGTTCAATGCTGTCCTCAAGGACACGGCAAACGTGGTGCAGTACACCTCAAAGGAGGAGAACCTCCACGCTGAGGGTGGCATGGCTTTGATCAATCAGATCCGAGCAGAGCACCCCGAGTTGTTTGATGCTGACTTGGAGTCACGCATCTGGGAGGAGGCTCAGGTGGCACTCGATGCAGAAAGCAACTTGATTAAGTGGATCTTGCAAGGGTTTGATAATCAGTTCCTTAGCGAGTCTATCTTGAACAACTACTTGAAGAACCGTGTCAACGAGAGCATGCGTCGCATCGGATTCGCATTCGAGTTTCCCGTGAACCAAGAGGAGCTAGAAGTAACAGCATGGATGGACGAAGAGGTGTATGCTTCTGCGCTGTCAGACTTCTTCCACAAGAAGCCTATCGACTACGCGAAGAGCACTAAGAGTTTCACAGCAGAAGAATTATTTTAATGTACAAGGATTTCTACTGGGTCACAGACGAGACCCGACAGTTTATGGAGAAGGGCTACCTCGACCCTGGACAGACAGTCGAAGAGAGGGCGTGGGAAATCGCCAAGCATGCAGAGGGTATCCTCATGAGGCAGGCGATCAACACAGAGAAGGTGGGCGACCACCACACAGCCAAGGTCGTAGCGGAAAACTTTGCAGAGAACTTCTATAGCTGCCTAGCAAAGGGGTGGTTCAGTCTCAGCACACCAGTATGGGTGAACTTTGGCAAGGACAAGGGCCTCCCCATCTCTTGCTTTGGCACTCAGGTTCAGGACGACACGTTCGATATCTTGCGTGGGGCTGCGGAGATTGGAGCCATGAGTAAGCTCGGTGGTGGTACTGCCACATACTTCGGTGAGGTGCGACCACGTGGCAGCAAGATCAGCACAGGCGGAGAGACCAACGGGTCTGTGTCTATGATGGAGTTGTTTAACACAACGACAAACATCATCTCGCAGGGCAAGGTGCGTCGAGGAAGCTGGGCTGCATACCTTGACGTAGAGCACGAAGACATCGAAGAGTTCTTGCAGATCCGAAGCGAAGGACATCCTATTCAGGACGTTTCGTTTGCGGTGTGCATCGGCAACGAATGGATGCAGTCAATGATCGACGGAGATCAAGACAAGCGACGCATCATGGCGAAGATCCACAAGAAGCGTAGCGAGACAGGCTACCCATACATCTTCTTCCGTGACAACGTAAACGATCAGGCGCCAGACTGGTACAAGGAGAAGGGCATGGAGATCAAGCACTCGCAGCTGTGTGCTGAGATCATGGAGTACACCGACGACAGAAAGTCTTTTGTGTGCTGCTTGTCCTCTTTGAATGCACTGCACTACGACGAGTGGAAGCACGACATGGCTGTGAGAGTGATGACAACATTCCTTGATGCTGTGTATTCTGAGTTCATCGAGAAAGCCAAGGACATTCCGTTCATGGAGAAGGCTGTTCGTTTTGCCCGTGAGCATAGGTCCATTGGTATTGGTGTGCTAGGGTATCACTCCTATCTGCAGAGCAAGGGTATTCCCTTTGAGAGTATCCAAGCTAGAATGATCAACAAGGAGATGTTCAGAATTATCAATGCGCAGAGCCGTAGCCACAGCATGTTCCTCTCCACATTCTTCGGGGAGCCAGAGGTACTCAAGGGTTATGCTCAGCGCCACAGCACGCGCATGGCCGTGGCACCTACGACCTCCTCGTCGTTCATCCTCGGCCAAGTGTCACCATCTATCGAACCGCTCCAGTCTAACTATTTCACAAAGGATTTGGCTAAGGGTAAGTTCACATACAAGAACCCATACCTCAAAGACCTACTTGCTGAGAAGGGTAAGGATGATGCAGCTACATGGAAGGATATCATGATGAAGGGTGGATCAGTACAGCATCTGGACTTCCTTACTCAGGAGGAGAAGGATGTGTTCAAGACCTTTGCTGAGATCTCTCAGATGGAAATTATCCAGCAAGCAGCAGACAGGCAGGTATTCATCGATCAAGGCCAGTCACTTAACGTGATGATCAGCGACGACGTGCCACTCAAGGATGTGAATCAGCTCGTCATCAAGGCATGGGAGCTTGGTATCAAGACTTTGTACTATCAACGAGGTGTCAACCAAGCACAGGCTGTTGGTAGGGATATCTTAAATTGCGCAGTGTGTGAGGCGTAGTGCTTATATTTGCAACGTTACACGGGAATTCGTCCGTGGAACTTCGCTACGGGGGTCGGCTGCTAACTGTGCAGTCGGCCCTTTTGTATCTTTGCATCATGAGAAAACTGATGCTTCCATTCATGCTGTTCCCACTCACAATGCTGGGTCAGTGCGACATGGAAATCCTATCCTTCAACCCCTACACGCTGGACATTTCTATAGCTGTGAACTCAGGGGTAAACTGCGGTTCGTCCACGGATAGCATCGGAGAATTTCTCTTGGGGATTACAACAGACCCACAGCTCAGCGACTACCCATACAGCTGCTTCTATGACAACGGCTGGGCGCTTCTCATCTACCCAGTAAGCTTCCCGCTTGTTGACGTCAACGCTCCTGGATCGTGGCTGCAGTCAGGAGATACCATCTCATTTAACGTAGTGGATGCCTTCGTTGCTGGATCAGATGCTAGTTACTGCTGGCAGGAGGCTATCAGCGACGGCTTCTTTGAGGATCAGTGCTGGGTTCTGGCTATCACTCAGATCAACGACAGTGAGGCTTGGCCTTACGAAGACGATTCAAGCATTGGTGGATTTGAATACCCAGATGAACTGCTGTACAACAACATCATTCAGTTTTCTCCATTCGATCCCAGCTGCAACACGGTAGATACTGGAGGTGGAGACGCGGATGGTGGAGGTCCAGACAACGACGGATACCCTGATGTGTGTGAGGACCCCTCGCTGTTTATACCAAATGCCTTCACCCCCAACGGAGACAGATACAACCAGGCTTTTTACCCAGTGATCGCATCACCAGCTGAATGCTGGGACTTCTGGGAGTTTCAGGTCTACAATAGGTGGGGAGGTCTCATGTTCGAGACAGACTATCCTGGACAGCAATGGCTGGGAGATGTGCGCGGCGGTAAACACTACGCCCCTGATGGCGTTTATGTGTGGAAGCTAAGAGCTAGACACAGATATGGAAAAGCTTACGAGATGCAGGGTCACGTTACCCTCATTCGTTAACGACCCCTCACTCCATTTTATTTTTAGCAAGCAGGATCTTGATCTCTTGAATATCTTTAAGAAGCTGTTTAACGTCGTCCTTAAACTCCTTGTTATCTGTTTCTAGCGTTCGAACCCTAGATGAAAGTCTGCTGTAGTCGGACTGAAACTTTATCCACGCCCCGATAAGTGACCCTGCGACCACGAGAAATTCGAAATGCGATAAGTAATTCTCTATCATTTCCTGACCTTTTCTATTGTCCTCCCAGCAAAGTAAGCGCCGAACGCAGTGAGCATTAAGATCTCAAGCAAAGATACATAACTATCCTTAACGTTAAAGGGCAGATTATCAAGGGAGTCAGCTATCATAGTGGCCATAAACATCGCCATCAAACAGATCAAAGTCACGGGTCTGATGTACTTTGCAATCTTGACGTCGCTACCCATGTCTGCCTTCCACCTCTCAGTCACGTTGTTCTGAAACTGTACCTCAGCATCGATGCGTGCTTGCACTTCCTGTGGATCGATGTCAGGCTTTTTGTCGAGGAGATTCTTTACAACTCCAAGTCCGCCCTTATCTGGAAGCAAGTCTGCTACCGTATCAAGCACGTCAGGAGCCTTACTCTTAAGCCACTGACCGAGCTTTGTATCCTTAATCTTCTTTCTTTCTTGCTTCATAGATTTCGTTTAGGATTTTGCAGAGCTCTACCGTGTGCGGTGCAAGGTTGGTTCCTTCGTAAGACCACGCTCTTGAGTAATCTCTGTTGATCTCATCCATCATGTCAATCTTCTCCTCGTCAGTAGCCGCATTGTAGATTCTCGTGTTGATGAGCTTTTCCAGATCTGCGTATCGGTTCTTACCCGCCACAGCCATCATGCGATTGATCTGCTCTGTGTTGAGTCGGACGCTCTCTTTCATGAACTCTTTATCATCCATCCAATCGAAGTCCACACCTGCGCGTCTTGCCATGTACTTATCTCTAGGCTTAATCACGTCAGGGATGCTGACCTGAGACGTACTAGCAAACCTCGGAGTTCCCACCGCAGTAGTGATCTCTTCTGTTCGCTCGAACAGCCTGTAGATCTCGTTGGATACTGGATCTGCTTCAGCTTGTCTCGCCTTGGTGATGTCGAACAACTGGTACATGTATTCGTCGGCACCTCTTGGAGTCTGTTGAATGGGCTCTCCTTTCCAGTTTACTCTGACTGGCACATTACCCAATCCAAATGTCCTGTTAAGAACGATGTACTTACCCGCTGTGTACATTCTTTTCATGACGTCCATGTCCTTGGTCACTCTTGTGTCTGGCAGGTACTCTCTGTGAGACCTGTACAAAGCTGAGAGAGTGTTCGGGAGAGCCATGGCTGTGGTTGCTTGCCACATGCTCTTGAACCAGTTCTCTACTGCCCTCTCAACCTCACCCTCAGTAGCCGCAGAAAGGATTCCAGTAAGACCTTGAATGCCTTGGAGGAAGCTTTGATCCATCATGTGAGACATAGTAGAGAATGCCTTAAGTCCGAATGCGTCTTGAATTGTATGAGTAATCAAAGGCGTGTCTCCTCGCTCAAGAATCTCTTGCTTCGATGTGCCCTTAGCAACGGCACCAAAGATGGCCCCAATAATTCCAAGCTTGTTGTACGAGATGAAGTAATCATCAGGCTGCTTGGCTGGGTCTTCTCCAGCGAGAAGTCTCCGAAGCCCGCTTACGTTGACGCTGTTCGGAGGGAACTGATCATACATAAGGTTTCTCTCTTCGTCATCTCCGAAGTCAATCGGTCCACTAAGCAAACCTTCTTTGAGAAGCATGATCGCTGTTGTAGATGCCATACCACCAATAACAGCCTTGCCGATATTCTGCGACGCCTCTCTGCTATCTCCTTCTGCCAAAGCATTGTAAGCTCTCGCAATAGCTACTGGAGGTGCAGCAAAAGTCAGCGTCTCATAGAGCATGTTAGCTGGGGTTCTTCTGTATGGGATAAACGTCCGTACAAGGAACTTACCATCCATGAATGGAATGCCATCAAAGATTTTTTCAATGACTTTGATTCCCTCGTCAGCCATTCTGGATGCGGCAGTCTCCTCTTGGAACGTCAGCTTTCTACCTCGTCTCTCGGCAACCTCCTTGGCCCTCTTGCCTGGATACTTGATAAAGTTTTCTCTGGCTTCTCCCTCCAGCCCCATCTCAGTAGCTTGCTCGTAGAGATCAATACCCTCAAACATTCTTCTGAATGGTGTATCACCGAGCGATAGGAATCTAAACATGATCTCAGCTGGAATACCAACAGTCCCCTGAACGAGCAACTTCACAAACTGACTGTCAATAACTCTTGGCTCTCCGTCCATCATAAGGGGGAGGTTGTCGTTCGCTACAGCCGCCTTCAAAGATCTGAACGGCATGAACCCTCTGTTAACTCTCCACTCTGTAACGTCCTGCTGTTGACCAGTGACGACCTCGTTGAGGGCTTCAATGAAACCACTACCAAACTTTCTCACTCCGTACATGTAAGCGGAGATCGATGGTCTGCGAGCTGGCTCTGAGTTCCTATCAAAGATGTTGATCAGTCTTTCGACTGGGTATCCAACCAAGTCCACACCGATCTGACCAATAGCGTTAATGATGTTTGCGCCAACGTTTGTGATCTGAGACATCGGCGTCAACAAGTTTCCTTGAATGAGCATTTGTCCAATCTCACTCCAGCTTCTTTCAATGACTGTGTTGGCGAACGTATCGAGAGCTCTCTCAGCCTCCTTCATCTCCTTAGTCTTAGCCTTGAGTTCAGCGTCCACGTCGATGCCTTGAGCGCCATCTTTCATAAGCTGTTCTACTTCTGCTTGAAGTCTAAACAGGTTCCCAGCGATTGTTTCAAGCTGAGACTCTTGCTTTGAGTTTAAGGTTCTTCCTCTTGCCTCAACTTCCTTTCTGATGATTTGAGTGATACCCACTGGGGTAGAGTTCTTAAGCTCACGGAAGTGTCTCAACAATCTACCCGCTGTAGTCCCCATTGCTGCAGCCTCGGCTACAATCCCAGGGATAGCATCCATGTCTCCGCGAGCCACAGCCCTCTTGATCATCTCTGCAGAAGCGAGCACACCCATATCATCGTTCCTATTCTGAAGCCTACCAAGAGCGTCGTCAGTCATGATGTCAACAAGCTCTTGATCCGTCATCACTTCAAGGTTGTCTTTAACCTTTGCGATGCTCTGTCTTGAGAAATAGTTCTTCGGGTCCTGAAGGATTTGATTACGAACTGACCCATACTTTCTAGCAGCCTTGCCAGCGGTCTTCCTGATAATCAACCTAGTCGAGGCTCGTTCAACAGCCTCCTCAGCTCTAGAAGCAACCTCGCTTTCGTTGAGCGCCACCTGAGAAGTAAAGGTCATGTTGTCGTATGCCTCGCGGACATCTTCATCATTAGCGAATTGAAGACCCATCACTCGTTCGGCATAAGCTCTAAACCTATTGACAGCCTTGTCGTACTTAGGCCCTCTTTCGATTCTCTTCGCTTTCTGCTCTGGACTTTCAGTCCTACCCTCTTTCAAAATTGGATCGTTGTAGTCGTAGTATTCAATGTCACCTCTCAAGTACACCGTGTTACCCACGATGGTGGCTTCACCTGCACTCTTGATCGGACGTCCTTGAGCATCAACGAATACATTGTGCTTGAACGGATTGAAGAAGGCCTTCACCCCGTCGAAGTTAGACTCAGAGATCTTGTCTGTAAGGAACTCACCATTGACGCTAGCCATTGGAAACTTGTTCTCTTGGAATGAGAAGATCTTTCTTCTGGCATTCTGATTCACAGCAAGGGTTGGGTTCTTAACAGTGACCACACCTGCGTATCTCAAAGCCTCACCAGTAGCATTCTTGCTGTGCAGAGTCTGAACTGGAACACCAGTGTTCTTCATCACATTCAGGTTAAGCCTGACTCCAACTTGTTGTCCTTCAGTAAGTTGAGAGTTCTTACCTAAAATTCTTCTTGAAGTAGCGTCAGTGCCAAGGGCGTCCATCACCTTTCTGTCGCTGATCTTTACATCAGGAGAAACCTGAAGGGCTTCTGAGGCTGTTCTTCTTCTATAGAGGGGTGACTCGTCGGCATTCTGCTTGGGCACTAGATCAAGGGACAGTTGAGACGAAGCCTTTACTTCATCCGCCGCAGTAGGCATTGCAGATCCCTCAGCCTCCAGTTGCTTCTTCAAGTTTTCTTTTCGTCTAGCCTCAGCGGTAGCTTCGTTGATTGCACTAACCGTAAGGTTGTCAAGCATCGCTTGTCTTCTTTCGGTTTCTGTCATATCCTCCATGAGTCTTGCTTGCTCTGCGGCTGTGGCAAAATCCTCGTAAAGCCCTGGCCCTGCCGCTCTACCCCTCATCACCTGACCATCTGCAAAAAGGAGTTGCGTGAACTGTGAGATAGGCATACCCATTTCGCTTGCTACGTTAGCAATCACAGTCTCCATTACTCTGCGCTTCTTGTAGTTCGTAGGAATAGGCTTGTCCTCTCCAGCAATACTCTCAAGCATTCGCTCAAGCTTGCCTCGGACAGACTTCTCAGACTTAGCTGCAAGATTGCTCGCTCTATCGATCAGCTTTCTGTCGTACTCCTCTTCCTTAAATGCGTCCAACTGTCCAGTAGCGCTATCCGCTATGCTTGGCATATCGGTCATAGAGGCGAGCCTATCTCTGTGCCTATCCATGACCCCCTCGAACGTATTGTAGTTACCTAGTAGTTGCAGAATCGTTCTACCCATGTGGCTGTCGATGGTCATAGCCTCCTCGTTCCCGTTCAGGTTCAGGGCGAAAGCCCCTACCTTTTCAGAGAACACAGACTGAGCTACAAACCTCTTGGCTCCAGACTTTGCAGTAGAATCAACTTGATTCATTGCGTCCAAGAACTGAACGATGTTATACTGTCCTTCCGTTGATTGAAACGACTCCATCTGTTCGTTGAACTTATCGAGGTTATCGGCAATAGTTTTTCTCGTCTTACCTGGAACTCCAGAGATGTCCAGTCCTGCAGAATCAGAACCCTCTCTGATGTCTTGAATGATCCTTGGATCAATGTAAGCGTTACCTCCGCTGCTTCTCCATCTCGCTGACTCAAGCATGATCTGCTTAGCAAGGTTAATGTTGGGTTTTGCCTTGTTGCCCACCGAAGCAAGCGCCTTTACAAACTGATAGGCGACTAAAAACCCTTCTCTAGACGAATCGACTTCACCGCCTACAAACTCCTTAAGCATGTTGTCTACGTCAATCTCAGCTTGCTCCTTATCCTTAGCAAAGAACTCTATTGGATCTGCGCCAAACATCTCTACTCTTTGCCCCACGGTTCCGTAGTAAGATCGAACCAATCCAAGCAGTGCGCTTGTGGTTCTTTCAATTACCTCAGCCTCTGACTGGTTGTCGTAGTCAATACCGTACACTTCCTTAGCTACAGAGGAGTGAAGCATTCTAGTGAGCGCCTTGTTGGATGGGTCAAAGTTGATACCATATCTAGTTGATAGGGCATCGCCCTTTTCAATGAGGCTCAGGTACATACCTTTCTCCATCAAGTCAAGCTTCAACATCTGAGAAGCTTTTCCAGAAGGCGTGTCTTGATCAAACTCAAAACCCTTTCCCGTGCGGTCGCTTGCTCTCTTGAGCATCTCTTCCGCCTTCTCGTTCATGCTCCTTACGTAACTCTCGTAGCTGAACCCGTCAGAGTTTTTGTATCCAGTCTTCTTGAGTTCTGCGCTGTAGTTTCTTTTGACAGAGTAGTAGTTGTTCAACATCATACGCTTAGCGTTGCTGTCGATAAGCCCCTGCCTTTCTGCTTCAAGGACTCTTTCCTTGTAGACCTCTAGTCCGTCCTTGACGATGTCTCCTGTTGGTTGCTGACCTCTTCCGAAGTTTTTCTTAACAGCCCCCATGTTAATATCCTTTCCATCTTCGGTTTGGAATCGTGAGTAATGTGTATCCGCTCCAAAGTTGGTTGCCTTCTTCCACCAATTTACGAAGTGGTACTTGTCGTTAAACTTTCTAGTTACTTCTCTGCTGCCTACATCCTTCTTAAATCCTTTCTTGTATGTATAAACAGCTTCAAGGAGTTTAACTGTTACCTTACCGTCAGGTCCTTGCTTGAGCGTGAACGGATTCAAAGCCCCAGAAGCTTTGGCTTCTGTGTCCTTCCTGGTGTTAACGTTAGCATCAAACGAAGCGCCAGACTTTCTTGCCGCGTTAAGCTGTGCTGCAACACGGAAGATCGAGTTCGGATCTTTGATCTGCATCTCCTTGGCCATACCAGCCTTTACGAGGATCTCGTTAACGAGGCGTCTTACGCCATCAATCATTCCCAGATTTACTTCGCTTGATCCTCCAGACAAAGCCGAGATCAGGTCGAGAACAACCTCCTCTCTAACTATGGAAACGGGCTTTCCTTGAGCAGTGTACGTGGCTTTCTTTGCTGTCAATCTATTGAACAGAGCGCCTTTATCCTTTGCTTTTCTGGCGATCTCAAATGCTCTCTGCTCTAGCTTTATCTGTTCGTTCTCTGTTAGCTTCTGAAAAGCTGGCCCGACAGCAGCGTGACTCACTTCCTCGACGACTGTCTCGGCAAACGACTTTGTCCTGAATGCAACTCCCTTCTCTTTAGCCTGTGATGCTTCATTAGCTGCGTTGATTCTAACCTGAGAAGGGGATACAAAGATGGTGGGGACACCATCCTTCATGTCGATGAACAGTCCCCCGTTCCCCTCTCCCATAAACGCTTGAGACCCCTCAGGCATAATTACCATTCTGGCATCACCGCCGTACAGGGATTGAAAAAGCTTAAAGAGGTTGTTAATTGTTTTCGCCTCGTTCTTATTGAGAACTCCGCCCTCACCAACCTTGACACCAGCCTTTGGGTTGACGCTAATAGCGCCCTCTGGAAGCCCAGTGTTTTGATCGATGGTAGCCTTTTGGGATTCAGCCTCAGACTCTTGCTTGTTCGCCTGTTCTACGATATAGTCTTCGATGGCCTGCATGTTGGATTCAAGATCCTTTACTCGGTTCTCAAATTCCTGAGCGGTAATTTCATTTCCGTCTTTATCTACGAACTTGTCTGAAAGAGGTTTTGCAAAACGCAGAACGTTACCTTCGTTGTCCTTAACGGCGCTGAAGAAATTGTCAAAGGAGTCGTCAAAACTAACACCTTCTCCAAACATCTGCATGCTCCCGTCTCTCAAGACAAGACCGTCTCTATGGGCGATAGACTCCTGATTAAACTGCCTAGCAAACTCCGCAGCCTGCTCTCTAGTCATGCCTTCAACAAGGAAGCTGTTCTCTCCTTTTCCATCGTATCTACCAATAATCTTATGGTACTTCAGCCCAAGTTTCTTGATGTACTCCTCTGCCTTCTTGTTGTTCGCATCGTTAGACTCGTCACTGACAGCCCTGTTGTTAGGGTTTTCAGCGGTAAGCATCGCGTAGTTCTCAGACTGAAGTATGCCTTCGATCTGTTCTCTCGTCAGGCCTGAGCTCTCCATTGCCTCGATGTTGGCCTCAGTCCACTGCGGTGTAGACCTATTCGCAATCTGCGCATTGATGTCCAAGATGTCGCCAACAAACCTTGATGGTCCCGATACGGTTCTTTCGTTGATGCCAGACGCTTCAGCAAGTGCCTCCTCCAGGACAGTAAGTTTGTCAATGGCTTCGTTGAAGGCTTCAACGTCACCACCCTCTGTCTGAGCTTCGGCCCTAGCGGATCTTACCTCACCTCTTGCTTGCTCAACCTCACCGATAAGCTTTTGAATGTCGCGCTTTCTCTGAATCAGTTCATTGACGGTTTCATTGGCCTTGTCTACTGCCGCCTGAGAAGGTGGGTCTTGTGTTCCCATTCTATCTCTCAGGTAATTAGCAGAGTTTCTAGCAGCATCAAGCTCTTCATCAATAGCGCTCATAGCGTCGCTAACGGATCTGCCAAACAGAGATTCAGACTCCTCTTGATTTAGCTCAACACTTTCTTCAATGTGAACCTGTTGAATCTCAAGTCTTCTCTTGATCGCCGACTTTTGTCTTTCCTCAAGCACGGATTTCTCTTCTGATGAGACACCATCCTCTTTAAGTCTAGACGCTATTCTTTCGATCTCCGCATCAAGCGCCTGCATCTCTTTGAAGTCTGCCTCATGGCGCACGCTCATCATGGTGTAGAAATCCTCTCTACCCCTCACAATACTTTCGATGTCAGAGTTGATCCTGTTAATCTCAGCCTGAATCTCTTGAGTCCTCGGATCTCCAGTAGCGTATCCAGCAAGCTCCCTTTCAAGCTGTGCCTTTTGTGCTTCGAGTTGTCGCTGTGTTTCTGCAGCGAGGTTTGCTCTGGCATTGGCTGCTGCCTTGACTCTGCCTGAGGCGTTACCAGCCGTGTCGATACTAACACCAGCAAAACCACCAATAAGACCAGCGTCAATAACACCTCCAATCGCCTTTGAAAGATCAAACTTTTTCCCCTGACCAATAGCAGAGAAGTAGCTTGTAGCAAGCTCAGTTGCAGCCTCCTCAAGGAACTCGGAAGAAAAAGCAATACCCTTTCTGTAACCGTAACCCTTGATCATCTCCTTGGTCATGAACTTGCCAGCATCCTTAGCCCCCTTAGCTCCAGCCTGAAAAGACTTGATTGCGGCCTGTTCAGCGCCCTTAAAAATGGAGCTTCCAATCTTAGCGAAGGCAAAGTCACCAACACCATTAGCGATGGCGTACCCATACTTGCCGTAGTTGTTAGTGAACTTATCGTCATAAGCCACCTCCGAGTAAGCCTTAAAGCCTCCGCTTGTACCCAAAACGACAGCGCCGACACCGCCTGTCATGCTTAAGGAGATGCTTGGCACAGCCCCAACAAGACCGTTTAGCAACTGCCTGGTTCCGTTATAGATATCCAGGTTTCCGTATGATTCAAAAATGCCGCTGTCATATTGAGTCTGGAGTCTACCTCTAACCTCATCCATCTCGCTCATATTAGTGAACGCCTCCTTAAGCTCCTCCTCCTCCATAGTGGCCATCATGACGGGAACCATCAAGCCCTCTGCTAAACCATTGATAGTCGTGTCGAAGGTGTTTACAGCGTCTTGAAGAATTGGCTGGTCATTGTATCTGCCATCTCCATCTAGGTCTGCATTTACACCAGCGTGGTAGTACAGCTTGTCAGAGAGCATAGAAAGAAACTCCTTATCCTCTCTTTGCTCTGGAGTAAGGTTTTCAAGAATGGACTCCCTAAGCTCCCCTTGATGAAACTCTGTAAGCCTTTCTTCGTAAGCAGACCTAATGTACTCCTTTCTCTCCTTATCAATCTCATCCTGAGTAATCTCTCTATCCTGATGAGTTTTGATATTCATGTTCAGCCCCACAGGATTTGTGGTAACAGCAACCCTATCCCCAGCTTTCTTCTCGTCAATCTTAGCAAGACCAAGCCTGAACTCCTCATCACCCCCGAGTACGCTGAAAATGTTTTCTGTTCTGGCGTCAGACTTTTGCTGAGCATTAACCGCTACTGCATTTGCATCAAAATCCCCAAAATCATACCTGTTGAAATCCTCAAGAAGCCCAGCTTCAGCCAGCCTTCTTTCCTCGGCTTCCATTTCGTAGCCCCCCATCTTAATCCCCATGTTGGGAGACATCTTGCTGAAGAACTTAGTTAAGGTCCAGCCTAGGGTTCCAGGCTCAGTTCCGTATCCAGGAGATGGAGAGGCGTCCGATTCGGATGCTCCATCCTTTTTTTTTTCAGGGAAGAACTCTGGGAATCTTTCGTTTACCTGATCCCAGTTCTGATACTTTTCCCAAGTGGCAACGTAGTCCTTGAGGATCTGAGGGTCTACACTTTCAAACTCTGGGAACTTTGAGTTAACAGTGTCCCAGTCTTGATACTTATCCCACGTAGCAACGTAGTCTTTTAGAAGCTGTTCGTTTTCGTTCATGTAGATTGTTTATCTAGCTTTACCGCCTGTATTATTCTCCGACCCCGTAGTCCCTGGTTGTGGACCTCTGGACCTTGGTGTTCCAGCAGGAGTTGTTTTGTATTCTCCCGCTGCAAATTTAAGCAAGATCTCCTCTAGTGTCCTTCGGTAGTCGAAGTCAATAGCGGCTGAAAGGGATGTCAAAATGTCTGCCTGATCAGCTGTAACCTTTACCTGTTGCTCAACGATAGTTTGTGCTTGACCAGGGCCACTGACCTTTGTGGTGGTTCCAGTCAAGTAAATAACATCTTGCCCCTCACCACCAGCTTCGTATCTAATTGCTGATACCTTCATATCCAAAGCCTCTCCGTCATCACCAAGGACTTGAATGTTTGTCGACAATGGCAAGGGCATGTCTAGCGTACTTCCTGGGACGGTGCTTGGGCCTTCTTCACCCACAACAGATCGGAACAATTCTCCAACATAGGTCGCTCCGTCTCCAATGGCTCTAATTCCATTAAGACCAGCTTCTCTACGCAGACGTCTATCTCTATCTGTTTGCGTCTCCGTTGTCTTCGGTGTAGTTGACTTGGGCTTTCTCCAACCCTTAAGAGCCTCATCTTGCCACATCTCAAGGGCTGAAGGGGCGTACTTCTGAACAAGGTCTGGGGATGCCATAACCTCGTCATACGAGGGGGCCTGACCGTCAAAATCACCGTTGTTCAAGTAGTGCTCCATCATGCGCTTAAAGTTCACGCCCTGCATGTCGGTAGTAGCGTTCTTGATATGGTATCGAACAGACTCCTCTGTATCGAACTTACCATCGTCCACCTTGGTAAAGTAGTCGTATCCACTTACATCGAGATTGACAAGTCCAGGGTCAAACACTTTCATGTCCTTAGCGTGCTGTCCCATAACCTCGGTCTTTCCGTCAATGGTTGTGTACACGATCTGACCGTTCTCAAACCTAATGCTTCCAGGAACGTGATATGCTTCGTTGAGTTGCGCAGCCCTAGCCTCCATCTGATTCCAAGTCACAGTGTCGCGCATGCTAACGTTCTCGTAAAAGTTCTGATCTGGAAGCAAGCTTCTAAAGTATCCTGAGTTCCATGTAGAGAGCGTAGGATTTTCTGCCTCCTCGTTGCTGCCATACGTGCTCTTGTAGTAATCCTCACTGAGTCCGATCTGATCGCTGTACTGCTGAACCATTTGTTCCCACTGAGCCATGCCCTCTGGAGTAGATGCAAACTCGTTGATCACCTCGTCACTCATAAGCCATTGCCCAACCTCATTGTACAGGGAGTAATCCCCATCCCACAAGCTTACTGTGGAGGCTGTATCTACTTCCTCTCTGAGTTTCTTATGCTCCTCCAGCCTCTTGGCCTTCTCCTCTTCAGCCTTCTTTCTATTGGCCTCAATGCTTTCAAGAGCGTCGTTGAAGGGGGCGAATACATCCTTGTCGATAGGATCGACCAAGTCCCTTCTGCTCAGAGGCGGAGTGTATCCGTGGTTAAAACCAGTAGTGTAACTCAGTGATGATGGCATCTTACTTGCTATTGAATTTTCTGAAAAGGTCTCTCACATACTGATGAAGTGGTGAGTCTCCTTTCGAAGCGAGCACTTCGATCTTTCCTGATTGCTCTGGGTTGAGGATTGTCTCGCCTCCAGTGGCTTCATACTTGGCCACCTTATCTCCGTCTCGTGCGATAGAGATGGGGTTGGTGTCGTGAGAGAACTCACCTGGGAGTTCACCACCTTCTTCAAAAGGATTGCCGCCCATCATACCTCCACCAGCAAAGACTCCTCTACCCTTGAGAATGTCTGCCATGGTGGTCTTTCCGTCTCCAGTAAGGTCTGGGAACTCTCCTCCCTTTTTATACTCAACCTTAGCTCCGTGCTTGGCCTGTCTTGTTCCGCCGATGGATGTGATTCCAGCCTGACCAAGAACCCCAGGGATTACATCGCTTGCCAACCCGCTAAGCGTGTTTGAAAGAAGCTGTTGGTTTGCCAGTTTGGTCTGATCTCCGTAGGCCTGATAGGTGTCCGACTGACCCTGAGCTCTACCGAAGTCATGCTCAAGCAAGGATCTTTTGTCCCCGACATTCATGTTGCTGATCTGTTGACTCTGAGTTCCAAATGTTTGAGCAGCTGCCTGCTGTCTAGCGTAGGAGTCTGCTTCGATCTGAGCCCTCTGATCTGCTTGAGCGTCAGTAACTTGACCGAGCATAGCCAAGCCTCTAGGTCCAGACGCTTTCAGAGCGTCCATACTAGCGGCTTCTTGCCTCTGCTGTTTTGCTCTCAGTGCGTCAGCAGCTGGGTCCTGCTTAGACATGGCATAAGCCGATCTTAGAGCAGGGTCTACTGAGTATTGTGTTGTTTCTAGTCCTTGCCGAGCTGCTGCTTCATCAGCTTGAGCGGCGGCAAACCTTTCGTCTGCCATCGCTGTCTGATCCTTCAGCATTTTTCTCTGGCCAAAGTAGTTGATTGCTGATCCCGCAAGAGATCCAAGCATTGAGATAGGTATTGCCATGGTCTTGCAAATATAATGTTTATTGGCCTAAAGCGTAATTCGGCCTTGAGTTCTCATAGTTTAGATCGATAGAATATACTTCGAATGGAGTTCCTGAAGTGAGCAGAGGTGATTCCAACTCAACCTCTACATAGTGGCCTCTGATTCTAGCGCCTTGTGGGTTGCCTTCTGGGAAGGTGCTGAGACCAAGAATCACTTCCTTTCCAGCAAACGCTCCATTGGGCGATCCTGATGTTGTTATTGTGTTGGTTTCATGATTCACACTAGCCACAATGCTAAGGAAGCCTCCAGTAGAAAGAGAGGATCCATCTGTGTAAAAACAAACCAAGCCTGTGGGGATGCTCATACCCTGAATGTTCTCCATAATAAGAGAATTACCACTTACACTTTCGCACTTGCCCACTCCAAAGTAGTGTTGAGAGTCTACGTTTGATGTGTCTCCTGGAATCTCTCTATAGTGTTGGCCCTCTCTGAGGGCGTAGCTGTCTGCTGGCATCACAGATGATCCAGTGCCAGTGTCATGCCCCACAGATGAAGTAATTCTAGTGTCGAAGGCTGTGCCCCCGTTGATGCCAATCGCCTTGTAAATCTTAGACATGCTTGGGTTGTACTTAGACACAACCTTAAACTTCGATTGATACGTCGCACCATAGAATCTGTTCCTTACGTTCGTTACGTTGTGAACCCACATAAGCTCCTGTCCAGACTGATTAAACGTGAACATGTCATCGTTCTGTCTTGAGTATAGGTCTGGGACGAAGCTGTACTCGGATTGCCAAATGCCTCGCTGTACGTCATAACCATAAGTCTTTCCCCCACCAAAAGCTGATGGGTTTACAAGGCTGATGTAGTATACATTGTCTGAGGGGTCGTACCCGCTAACGACTCTCTTAAAGGCATGAGAACTATTTAGCCAAGTCCTAAACTGCTCGTTAAACACCTCAGACATTCCCTTGTCTGAGATAGCGCTCAGTCCCTCTCTAGTGAGTCTTACCACTCTAGCTCTGCTTGGGTCAGCGAAGAAGATCTGCGTGTCGTAAATGAGCACGCTTTCTGGGTTGTCTCCAATGCCCCAGTCACCAGCCATGTAGTTTGTGTTGGCATCATTGATGACCGCAGAGGACAGACTCACAACACCATCGCCACCTGCTGCCTGATTAAGTACTGCTCTTTCAATCGGTGTAATGCTAACCTTGTTTTCCTGAGCGGCAAACAGCATATCCTCATAGTTGCCTATGTAGTTGATCGCACCGTACTTGTTTGACAAGTCAGCGTAGTTTACCAGTCCAGCATTAAAGTCAGACAGCGTAAGTTCTTGAACGTCAACGTTATACGCCTGGCTATAAGTAATGGAGTTGTACCTCCTTACTTGTTTTGCTTTGGCGTATACAGCATGCGGCCTACCCTTGTTCCAAGACTTAGATGCAATCTTATCTGTAAGGGAGCTATCCTCTACGATCTGAGTTGTGTAGACAGACAGCTTATCAGGCTCATTCATTCTAGTGGTGTAGTTAAACGAACCTCCAATGATTCCAGACCACGTATGGTCGCCATCGGTGGGGTCGTACCACTTAGGACCTTTCATGGCTACAGGTCTAAACCATGCGTCACCATTGTTTGTTATTAGCTCTCCATTCTGTCCGCTCAGTCCGTGGTTATTCAAAACCCCTGAACCCCTTGCGTTTTGCTCCGTGAAAGCCTCGTTGTACTTCACCACCTTACCTCCAGTACCAATCTCGTAGTAGATTTTTTCTGCGGTGTTCTTGGTTGGTGTTACAATATCAACAATGGTTCTTCTCCCCCACCTGAAGGTGTTTGAAGCGACCGTAGTGTCTGCGTCCTGATAGTAGAAGGTGTCATTAGGGTTGTGAAACTTAGCTACAGACTGCCAGTCGAACCCAACATATTTAAGGGGGACAGTCGAGCCGCTAATCTCTGTGGTCAGTCCTGTGTTTATCCTTGGGGATTCGAGGATGATAAACTCTCCCTCGTACTTGCCCTCGTTATTCAAGGTGGCGTCGGTAGTTCCAGGATCAATAGGATTGTCTAAGCTTCTTGTGAGGATTGCATTGCCGACAACGTCAAACTCTACAAGAGATCCATCATTAGCGGTGGGGAACACGAAGTCATTCGTGCCTTCCATGTTCTCTGACTCCTTATACTTGATGACTCTAAGCTTATCCCCTTTAGTAAATGAATAGCTTTTTGAAACCCCCCTTTCTCTTTGATATTCGTTTAGGTTTTCAAGCCTAACATAAATACGCATGGTTTCCTCATTCACCTCCTTGATGAGCGGAGGGTTGGCTCCTGAGGTTGCGCTGTAAATCTTTAGTTCTGGGTAGGCAGAGAAAGCTTCGTACTGAATAAAGTTTGTTTGAAGGTTACTCCCACCATAAACAATCTGCCAAGACTTTGCCCAGCTGGGTGGCTGTAGGTAGTCTTGATAAGATCCAAGGCCACCAAGCCCCTGAGAGTCATATTCACTAAACTCAAACTTCGCAGATACGACACCTTCTTTTGCTCCAATGGATAAGTATTCACCACCTGCCTGAGCTTGTGGCGTCCCCCTTTCGTTAGGGTACTTAGCATACATAGATCCAATAGGATTTACAAACCCGTGCCTTCCGTAAGCATCGTAGTATACAATCCCGAAGCTATGCGTAGACCCTGCCTTAAAAGTGGGTGTAATTGAGACATTTACAGCAGACGCTGATCTGCTTGCAATGTCTACCGTGCTACCCAGGGAGGCGTACTCTAAGTCCTCTTGATCGTTTGACGTGGGGATAAACGTAAATACAGGTTGCTTAATGTAGATCCTAGACCCAGCTACTGGGGTTGGAGTTGAAAAGCCCCCATTAGTGTACATAGTACTTGGATTGAAAGAGGTGTTTATAGTTACATTTCCGAGCGATCCAGGACCGCTAAACGCATCTCCTGTGATGAGACTAGATCCATCCCACTGTACCCCCGTCACTGCCGTCGGACCTCCCTCTAAAGGTGCACCGCCTCCTGTGTAATTCTTGAACCATCGATCCATCTCAATGTCCTCGATGTATGGCTTTAGACAAATCTCAACGTCATTTACAACCACCTCGAAATTCCAAGTGACAACAACCTTGTGCTGAGATGCAAGAGCTTTAATCTCAGTGTCAAAGTCCCCATATATGTTTTGGCTTTGAGACGAAAGCGTATCGTTAGTGAAGGCGAAGCTAAAGCCTGGGTCGTCGACATGGGAAAAAGTAACTGGCATCAAGTAAGAGTACTTTACCCTAAGGTCTGAATCGTTAATAGCGTTCCTCAAACCAATAGCGACATCCCCCAAGTTCCCGTCCGTAGACTGAGTGTATGAAAACGAATATCTTTTCCTCTTGTTCGGGACAAAAGGAGTTTGATTTGTGTTCAGGTTAACGTCGAGAAAATCGTTAATATCCGTCTGCTCCGAATAGTAAAGATTCGTCGTGCCTGCAACACTCATATCTATAGTCCCAAGGTCATACTCTTGAGACATACCCGTAAGGTCGCCTTGGTCGTCAAAAACTTCGTTTCTGTATGTAATAGGGAACTCATACTTAAGGTAAACGTCGTCGTTGGATATGTTGTCAAGAGTAACTGAAGCGGATGGCGCCCACTTAAAAGAAATGTTGTACTTAGTCCCCGCACCTACAGAAGTGTTTTCATCTGTATATCCGTTACCCTCAGAAAGATCAATTACGATATCAGTGTTGGCTCCGATAGGATCTGTTCCACAGTTTCCCTGCTCAATCAAGGCGTCCCAGACAGAAGATGGAAAGGCCTCGCTCGATGAAGCAGTTTGATCGGAATACTTGGCCTCAATCTTAACTTCACCAGCGTTTACGTTTCCAAACCCCTCCTCGTAGTTTGAGTAGAACAGTCTGTTCTTAACGATGCTTTGACCGCGAGCCTTGAGAGGAACGTTGTCGTAGCTCTTCTGTGTAGTTACTGGGGGTACCATAGCCCCAATGGTATCGTTGTAAAATTTATACCTATTACTACCAGCCTCGAAGATATTTTTCTCCTGCCCAGAAATGTTTCTCTTTACATCTGCATAGGGTTTGAACGAGTCAGATATAAACCAGTTTGAGTCATTTCCGTTTCTGCAAAGGACGTTAATCTTGTCGATCCCAGGAATTGTCAGGTCGACATTGAGGTCAACTATGATTACATTGTCAACCAGCCTTTCAACACCGAAGTTCTGACCAGAGGTGGAAGTGAGAGCGTTGAGAAAAGTCGGCCTACAAATAGCAATTTCAGAGTACGGCCCCACCGCAGATTCTTCTCCGTCGCTGTAAATGATTTGAGTTGCGAACTGAAAGAAATTTCCGTCAATGGAATTTACCGTTACAGTCTCATCGGATTCAAAAGATATTGTTGGAGCCTTGGTCGGAGCTGCTCTCATTACAGAAACAGCAAAGTTAAAATCCTCCCTAGTGGTTTGATTGTACTCTCCGTTGAGAGCCCTATCTACGTTTATCTTTCTAGGTGGGTTGATGTTATCTGTGAAATAGATAAGTGGATTCTCATCTATGTTCTCCCCAAACGTACCATGAATGATATCCGCCTTAACGAAGGAGTTGGAATCAAACTTAAGGTGTACGTTGTTAAGAATGAGGGTGTATTCAAGAGTAGAAAGCTCATACCTGTAGATGGCAGAAAACACAGTGTGATCATCTTCACCTTCAATGGTATCGGTAGCTTCTGAAGCCACAAAGAAGTACACGTGATTGTTCTTGTCATCCTCGATAGATCCGATGATCTTTACATCCTCTGGGTTGCCTCCGCTGTCCAGCGCAACAAAGGCTGTTGAATCGGGGGGAATGGCTGCGTTAGACTTTGAGTTCTTAAGGATGTTTCCAGACTTCTCGCCAGCCTCAGTAAGGGTGACGTTACTAGCCTCCACCATGACGCCTTCGTCGGTGAACCTTTGATCCTTGTCGGATGCAAGGAATCTAGGAATGATTCTATCGATCATGCTTTAGGTGATTGCTTTGTATTCTTTCTAATCGTCTTAAGCAGTTCTTCTTTTGTGAATGAGTTGATTCTAGAGTTGGCCAATCTTCTTTCGTTGTAGTATTCAGCTCGTGCTCTCTGCTTCTCCCCTCCAGGAACGCTTGACTTTCTTTCGATGAGCTTGTAGTAGATGTAAGCCCTGAGTGCTTCTTCTGCGAAGATGTGAACGCGAGGGTTAGAAGATCTAGCCTCGTCAGCCACATACTCCATAACGATTTCTTTGATGTCGTTCTTGACCTTGAGCTCTACTCTGTTTTGATCATCATTGATTCTGAACTCACCGTAGTAGTGACCACCACCGACACCGTACAATCCCCCAGAGTCAGATCCGTGGATGTAGTTTCTGAACAGGTAGCTGTTCATACCGTCAGTGATACCAGAGTCAGCCATGGGCGATCCACCCGAAGTAGCAGACTTAGAGTCTTCTCTCTCGAAGAGACCGTCTCCGTCGGTATCGTATTTGTTGTTGCTGATCTCAGAGTACTTCTGAGACATGTTGATGTTTTTGTTTTCACCCATCACATAAACAATGCCATCGCTACCGACCGTGCCAATCTTGGTCCAGGCCACGTAATCGTCTGGCAATGTGACAGTATTGTTCGACTCAACGGGAAGCTTAATCGATCTCACAACCTTCAGCATATCGAACCCCATATCCCTTACCCCTCTAAGCGCAAAGGATCTGATGGCATTGTCCGACACCTCAGATACATAATCATCCCCATCCATGGTAACGATAAAGTCGTTCACCACCTTATTGATATCAATGTAGTTTCTTGCCATTACTTCTCAGCGTTAAGTTGATTACCCTCCTGTGCTGCCGCACCCATCACCGCCTGATCTCTCAGGGTCAGACCTGCCATCTCAGCGATCTCCATGACCAACTCATTGGCATAGTGGTCTGGAAGCTCAAAGTCTATAGAGCTTGACTGAGCGTAGATAGCGTTACCATTGACCGTAGTATACCCAAACGTAGGTGGGGAAGCTGTTCTGGCTCCCGTTCCGATATTGATGCCCTGAGGGATCTTGTAGTACCTAACCCTAATCTTCTTAACAGCCTCTGGATATACCTCGATGTTGTCTGACACCAGCGCTACAGGGTAAGTCTCTGTGGGTTTGCTGATGTCGCTAAGCAAGATTCTCTCAATCTTCTCTTCGTCGTAGATAATCTCAACAGGGGTTCTAGTAGAAGACGAGAGGAGGATATCCCCAGAAGTAGTGATGCTGATGATTCTGGACAGGTCATCAGGCTTAAGGAAGTCATTTGTGCTGCTATCTCTCGTAAGAGTGTCTGACGTCTTGGCAAAGAAAGCGAGGTCTTCCTCGATCTGCTTTACCCTACTCTTATCTCTACCTCTATCCAACCCACCCTTTAGCGCTTGCTGCGCCATCTTCAGCTGCCCAAACAATCTGTTGAAGATCTTCAGTTGAGCAAGCTGTGCGTAGTTGTTAAACTGAGCTGGGGCAATGAATCCGTTTACATCCTTGTTTACCAGATCAGCAAGTGTTTCGTATACAAGTTTTACACTGGCCATAGCGCAAATATACAAAAAGAAAAAGCCGCCCTATGGACGGCTAATTCACTGTATGTATTCGTCTTACGACTGGAGTTGTCTTTCCATCTCAGCAACCGTTGGTGCAGCCGCTTCCGTAAGACAGTACCGTACAAACACATCCATGGGATCCATTCCTGCTGGAACCGACACGATGAGCTTGTTTGTATCAAACCACTTGACACCATCTCCTGAAAGTTTAATGATGTTCAAGGATTCGGCTTGCTTGATCTTAGCTTTCATCTGAACGACGGGGTTGTCAAACGCCTCGATAAAAGTCTTTGGGCTTCTCTTAGCTTTTTGAAGAAGGTCGTACTTGATCTCGTCTACAGATCTGTCGATGTCAATAGCGAATGAAATGGCTACAGCAAGGAGGTCATCCAATGACTTCTCTCTAAGCAGACCGATTGCGTCCATGACGGCGAACTCTTTCTTGATGTTCTTCTCTACAACCTCTTTGTTTGCCTTCACCTTGTAAAACCCTCTACCTCCATTAGATTCGTTTTCTGGGTGTGCGTCAAGAAAGTCTCTAAGGGTTGATTGTCTTTCGCCAACAATAAGAACCCCAAGCCTAAATACCACTGGGGATTTAACAGCTCTTGGAGATTGCTCGTCAACGTAGATGCTTCTTTCAGATTCACAATATCTGATTTCTCTGTTGTACCCAGCCTCTTCGTCCCAAACAACAACCCCTCTAGCCTTAAGAAGAAAAGTGTTTCCTCCGTTTTTACACCTGTACTCTGTTACGGTTGGGACTTTTTCCTCACGCTTAATCTTAAAAGATTTTGTGGGGGTTTGTGGTGCCGCCTCTTTAGCGGGGCGACCGCGCTTTGATGTTGTGTTGCTCATGATTAAATAGAATTAAATGAAAAAGAAAGGGGGAGAGGCCGTTCCCCTCCCCATTCCTGATAGTCGAATTATCTCAACAAGACGTGCTGGTTTGCAGCACGAGTGATCAAGTTGCACTCCGAACGGTAGTGGAACTTAGCCTTGTCTTCGCCGTTGGTCTTGTAGCCGAGGACGCCGCCGCCTTCAACCCAGTGCTCCAACTCTCTGCTGTAGCCGTTAGTCTCCTTGAAGTTCATCTCCAAAGCTGGAGACTTAACACCAGTCTTTGCGTCAGCAACTTGAGACATTGGGCACAAAACACCTTTGTGGTATCCGTTCAACGCACCCAAGGTAGGATCGTTCAACAGCTTCCAGTCGTGCTTGTGGAAGGTGTACCCGCCACGAGTGAATGATTGGAAACCGAGCTGAACTGCCATATCTGGGCTGTTTTGGAATGCACCGAACTTACCAGCCAAGCCAGCAGTAGTTGCGGTTCCAGCAGGTCCTTGGGCAACCATGTCGTCGATAGCCAAAGCTGTTGCTCTATTCACATACATAGCGTACTCAGAAGGAGCGCCCTCTTTGTCGAGTTCGAGGATGATTTCATCCATGTCGCTAAAGTTGCCAAAGCTGGTGCCCGAAGAAACAATACCTCTGTCTTCAATCGCTGCAAAGTAGCCTTCAGATCCTGGAATGCTGTTCTGCTGACCAGCAGTGCCATCGTTCTTCTGACCGTAGATCATCATCATTTCGCGCTGGTCGAGGAATCTCTTACGAGTATCCATCTCACCCTTCACGTACCATCTGTAGTCACCGTTACCAACGTTGATCCAGCCGATGTTAGTCGCCTGTGAACCGTTGACGTGGTAGGTGTCCTTAACGATCATGAATGGGTTGGCGCGCTTTTCTACGTCAGTCTGCAAGAAAGAATCAGGCTGATCTGTACCCTGAGCGTACAAGTTACCGATGATTGAGAAGTTGCCTCCGTTCTGAACAGCAGCAGTGCTACCGTCCAAAGTTCTGACAGAAGCTGTAGTAGAGCCGAGGTACTCAGCAACCAACAGTCTCACACCGCTACCACCCAACAAAACATCGTTAGGTCTAATTTCTCCAGCCGTGATACCAGACATAGTAACTGCAGTGTCTGCGGTAGAGATAACTGGCAAAGTGGCAGTGATTGACTTATGCAATCTACCTTCTTCCCAGTACTGAACTTCGTCAGCAACGCCAGCGCTGCGGACAGCACCAGTGAGCTTCAAGAAACCAGTGATGCCCTGATCACCGAAAGTTTTGATCAACAGATCTCTGTTGTCGGGCTTGTTGTAATCCAAAAGATCGCCGAGAGCGACGTATCTGTCTGGAGTTGTTTTTGACAGAGGTGGCTTGCTTGTCGCGTTGCTACCTCTATTTCCTCCAAATGTTGCCATTTTTTCTAGTTGTTATTGTTTGTTCTTAAAAAGACCAAGCGGAATTACCACCCATCGCTTCTCTAAGTTGAGCGGTGAGTGAATCCTCTTGGGGTTGTACGTTTCCTTGAGGTGTATTGACTCTGACGTTCGCTGCCTGATTCACCAGTCCTCTCTGTCCATCTGCAAGACCTTGCTTGTAGATTGACTGAACAATGTTGTCGATGTTGTCAACAACGGACCTGTGAACATTAAACGTGTCATGATCAAATGAACCGTCTTCAGAAATGTACTGATCAAAGTAGCCGTCAATGTCGATACTCCGCCGTCCAAGATTAGTCTTGTATTGATCTGACAGTCCGAACCTGAAGCTGTTCCCATTGCCGAGGTCAAATTCGACTCCGCGCAAATCTTGAATACCTTCGAGGTTTTGGTCTGTCCAATCCTGGATAGCCTCCAACTCCACTGCAGCCTCTTCTTCAGAAAGCCCACCTGGAATTTCAGGAGCGGCGTACTTCTCTCTGTATTGAGAGACCACCTTCCTTGCATTCTCAGCATCGATTTTCATCTGAAGTTGTGAAAGTCTTACCTCCTCTTCGGTGTGAAGATTCTCGTCGATCTTGTACTTATTGTTCATAAGTGTCTCGATCTCCTGATGAGAAAGGTTGGGGTAGTCCGTCGCCATCTGAACCTGAATAGCAGTCATGTCATCCATTTGATCTGGATTCAATGACTGATAAGCAAACCAGTCGCTAGGGTCTCTACCAGTGTCGGACACGAACTCAGCAATCGCCTGAATACGCTCGTCCTCATAACCTCCTCCACCTTGGAGATCTTCGTAGCTGTTGATGTCCATGCCCAGTCTATCACTGAGGTACATTTGAACGGCAGCATCGATCTCCTCTGGCGTGTACTCATACCCACCGTCGGTTTCGGTTTGACCTTGTTGTTCCGTAATTTCACCACCTAGGACAGCATCGAACTCAGACGCTTCTGGTTGGACGGGAGCTTCCTGTTGAACAGGCTGCTCTTCTACTTGGGGGGCCTCTTGATTAGCTTCTCCTGAAAGACCTTGTGCGGCCTCTTGATCTGAAACAAAGCTAAAGCTAGAGGTTTCCTCCACCTGACCTTGGTTAACTTCTTGATTTTCCATGAATTAAATTATTAGTGCAAATATAGATTACTTTTTCTTATTCTTCTTGATGGCCTTCCATCTGCTTACCCTGCCCTTCTCTTTCTTCTCTTTTCTACCTCGTGCCTTTTCTGCGGGCGTAAGTTCTGAAGCTGTTACGGGGGTGTCCTCAGAAATCCTTTTTGTAGGACGGAACGAACGATCACCCTTAGAGTAATCCTTGTCGCCCGATAGCGTTCGCCAATCCTCTTTGAACCAGCGCTTTAGATTAAGACCTGCTTTTGTTTTTCTTACCGCCATTGCCCCAGTTACTTGCTCCTACTTTTCTGCACTTAGCTACAGCTCCTGATGCGTAAGCAGAGGGCCAGACTTTATATCTAGCCTTGACCTTGTGGTAGCACGCATCCTTGCTTGACTTTACTGCCTTTGCCATGATTATACTTTTGGCCTAAACAACCTACCCCTTCCTGCTTTATTTTTCTTTCTTATGCCAAAGATCCCTCTGTATGCAGACCTACCTCCGAGCACACTCTTGTCTCCAGCGATGCCAGCTCTGCCCTTACCTCTGTAGCCTTTCGTGTTCCCGCTACTACGTGTCTGAGGAGGCGGTCCGCCAACGCGAAAACTCTCGTCGTCGTCCTCGTCCTCGTATTCATCTTCATCTTCTCTTTCGACAACAATAGTTTCCATTGGAATGTGAGCGGTCTGTGTCTGCTTACCCCAGTCACCATCAACTTGAATCTGTTGATCCTCTGGAGCCAAATCGTTGTACATCTCTTGGTAGGCTGTCACGTGATCCGAGTTAGTCACATCAAACCCTCCCTCCCCAAACATAGGATCGTTGGGGTTAAACCAAGATTCTTCAGACAGCCTTGCTTCGACGTCTTCTGATGTCACTGTGTCGAACAAGTTACTTCCAGGAGATGTTTCGCTTTGCGTATAATCGGGAAGATCATCAGCCGTAGCCTGATCTGTAGCCAGCCTAGTTGAGGAGGTTACTGTCTTCGTTGTGGGCTTGCCTGGACCCCCAGTAGGATTTCCAGTAGGATTTCCAGTAGGATTTCCAGTAGACAGGTAGCCCCCTTCCAGAAGCATTTTAATTACGTCATTTCGCATGATTCACTAATTTGAAGGATGCCTTAGCTACAGCTCCTGGGTGAGGTTTATAGTCGCCTTTCATCAGGTAGTACCTACCCGACTCTTCCATCCAGTGATAACCACTTGGTGGATCAATGCTGACCTTCTTGCTAGACACGGACAGCTTCTTTGGATTTTTCTTTACGGCCTTCATTAACAATTCCACTTTCTAAGAGCAAGCGCCTTTCGTGTGGGCTTGCCGTTTGGTTTTCTCATTGGACCCTTTACACCCTTCATCCTGGCGCAGAAAGACTTACGTCTTTTTGCAGCCTTGCTTCCCTTCTTGAGTTTTGACGGTGGGGTGGTTACAGCCGTCTTAAGATTGCTACCAGTCTCCCTGTTGTACTTAGCCACACCAGCAGCCGTAAGCCCTCCGCTTCTGGACTTATGCTTACCCATTTTCAGACTGACGCCCTTTGCTGCCTTGATAGGTGTTGGCATAATGCAAATATAATCTATTAAGACAGAAGTATTGTACCCCCTGTATCGAAGGTAAATGTCGATGCCTTGACGTCGTAAACACCTCTTTGAGAATCGCCTACCTCTGGGTCATCTGAAGGCAAGTCGCATGCCTTATACTGAGAGATTTCAGTAACCATGTCTGACTCTACTACGCAGTAGGAAGATCCTGTGCATAAATAGTAAGCTGTTCTGGTCATTACTCTTCTATGATTTGTACGTGGTCAATAGCAATGTCACCTCTGAATCTTTGATTGGCAATTCCAGGTTTTGCTGCGGCGACAAAGTAAATGTACTGAGGCACGTTAAGGCCTCTAAGATTGTTCAAAGATATCTCAACCTGTATCCAGAGAGAGGAAAGGCCATTTGAGTAAGTGAGTGTTGTTGGTGAAACTTGCGTGTGGTTTGCAGCAGACGCTGTCATTGTCGAAGTTCCTGTACCCGCACTAGTTCCAGAATAAGATCCAATAAACTTCACATACTCAAGTGCGTTTGAAGTATTTGAAGATTGAGCGTCATCTACATACACTCTAAGATAATCAATAGAATCTCCAAAAGCGTGAAGCCAAAACTTTAGCTTCAAGTCGTTGTTGGCAAAGTCTGTCATATCGGTTCTAGGCGTAAAGCCTGGAGTCCTACATACATTCAGATTTGTCCCGAGCGTCCCACTGGTCTCTGAAAAGATATACTTAGTGGAGGTTCCAGTATCGTGGGTTCCATTTAGAGCTGCGTTAAGCGCCCCAAGAGGGCCTGTACTCGCTGAGCTTGTGGCATTGCTATCGCACCGCCATCCATAACTAACCTTTCCAGGAGATGGGTTTGTACTCGTTGCTGGAGTTCCTGGGTCGCCGCTCCAGTATCCGTTAAGATTGTCCACTGCTGCACCCCCATTAACCCATGATGAATGAGTAAGAGAGGGAACCCAACCAGCATTAGTAGCTGAAGTACTTGTAGCAACAGTTTGGTCGTCAAAATTCCAAGTAATGGATAGGTTGGCGGCCTGAGTTAAAGCAATACCGCTCACCTCAGAGATTGCGTTGTTGGCAACTCCGCTCACTTCAGAGATGTTTGCTACGGCGATTCCGCTTAGCTCGTTTGCAGTACTCATCAATTAGGAAATTTTAACCCAGTCTTGAGACGGATCAAAGTATATTGTTCCAGTAGTATTGATCAAATAACCCACGACCCTTGAGATATGATTGGTAGCCGTTGGTGGGTTTATAGATACTTGGCCGTCAACCGTTGACAAGTAGATTGGATCACCGATAGATCCTCCTGCGAGTGCGTTTGCTCCAGACACTTTAACAAAACCTCTAAGAAGCATATTGTTCCAGGCGCTTGTTCCTACAGCCATTGCAATCAATCCCACAGCATCAGCTTCGGCATCGGCATTTGTTTTTGACCAGGCCGACGAGCCTATCCTGTAGATGTGACCTGCTGTCAAGCTACCAGTGTTTGCTCCAAGCTTTGCAGAAATAAGAGATCCAGTGCCGTAGTCTCCCGCCGCGCTAACTCCAGCTGCACCAGTTACTTGCTTAGCAGTTGTGCTATCACTACCCTCAATCGTGTTGACATCCACCCACTGCGCAAGCTGACCTGCTGTTGGAGTTCCAGAAACATCAACAGCTCCAGATGTATCAATAGTTACTGTACCTCCCCCGTTATTTGTAAGCGTTCCATTAGTGACCTGAATCACATTAACACCACCCACGGTTGGAGAGCCATCAACATCCTTAACCGTAATGGTACCTCCTGTCGGGGTGTCAATCCAGGAAAGATTTCCAGAGGAGTCCGACTCAAGAATTTTACTGTTTGCTCCTGGACTAGAAGAGGGGAACACAATGCTGTAATCCGCCGTCATAGTCGTCGGACCAAAAAGTCTTAATTGACCTCCATTGGAGGCGTAGGTAAGACTATTTCTTTTACTAGCGGAAGGATCGTCCTCAACGATAAGTTCTCCCGTAACGGTGGTACCGTACTGGTCAGCTGCCACCCTTCCTACGGTCAACATTGAGTGCGTACTAGCACCAGTCACACTTTGTATTCTAAGACCAGTGTTAGTGTTTTGGTCAAAGTTTAGATCAAGTATAGAATTAGACCCAAAGCTTAAGGTTCTAATGGTGCTCGATGGAACAGTTAGATTTGTATTTCCTATGTGGGTGTCTGCACCTCCAGTGTCGATAGTCACCACCCCGCTACCGTTGTCGGTAAGTGTTCCGTTTGTAACCTTGATTGTCGAGACACTTGAAACACTTGGAGTTCCGTCCACCTCCTCTACCGTAAGGTCAGTGCCAGTAGATGCAATCGTAACGCTACCGTCAGCATTTGTGATTGTGATGCCAGTGCCTGCAGTAAGGTTGTTGGGAACCCACTCTGTATTTGTGTTATCCCAGATCAGAACATCTCCCGCTGTGTCAGCTGCAGTCGCGGACACATCAGCCAACCCTACAGTGTTATTGACAGTAAAGGACAAAGTTCCGCTACCATCTGTAATAAGAATTTCAGACGATGACCCGTCTGCCGCTGGGAAGGTGTATGGGTTTGACCCGTCGTCAATCTTAATTTGTCCAGCTACGTGAAGAGCTTGATCTGGAGATGTGGTGTTTACGCCTACTCTGTTTGTTCCATCGGCTAAGTACAGGATAGGATCAGCACCGTCCTTGAAGTAAAGGTAGTTTCCGTCAAGATCGTGAGTCCTGTCAGCAGTCAACGTGAGGTTTGCGTTACCCAAGTGAGTATCTGCTCCAGGTTCTGAAACGGTACTCGTAATGGTGATCTGACCATCAGCGTTAGCGATGGTAATACCAGTACCTGCTGTAAGCGTGGATATGTTGACTCCACTGGTACCCCCAATCAAAAGCTCTCCGTTGTTTGCTGGGAGCGTTGGGACTCCAGAGATTTCAGAGTAAGCAATCTGATTAAAGGTGACAGCTCCGCTTCCGTCTGTCTTCAGGTAGTGATTCTGAGTTCCGTCAGATGTCGGTAGTGTGTATGCAGACTCTTCAGCGTATGAAGATCCACCAATAAGGAACTTGCCTTGAGTGATGTTCGGTACGTCGTTCACCCTGTCAATGGCAGACACCTTCATCTTCTGAATGTTACTACCGTTTGTCTTCAGGACAACACCAATGTTCTGAATCAAGTCTGGGTGCGAAGGCTTGGTAGTGGTTAAACCGCCACTAGACCCTACGTAAATGGTATCCCCAACAGACACTCCAGTAAGACCACTAATAGTCTTCTTGTAAACGCCTGCGGTCACTGCGTATCCATGAGCCCCGACAGCAAGCGTTTGGTAAAGAATACCAATGCAAGGCATAGAGGTCGAGGAATTAGCAGAAGCTAAACCTACTGTAATTCTATTGCCGCTAAGACCAACAGCGTATATCGGTGTCCCCTCTGAGATAGATCCCGCTGTTCCGTTTTGTACCTCAACAAAAATGTTTTGAACGTAATCCCACGTACCTTCATCATTCTCTGAAGTCAGGAACTGATACTCAAGCCCGCCAGAGGGGACGCTCGGGATAGTTACATTCTCAAACGAAAGCGTACCACCGACTACCTTAACAACGTTGACGGTAGGGTTTGTAACTTTAATCTCGGGGACCGAGCTTCCAGTCACCTTTACCACAGGGGTGGTTCCTTGGACAATGTTGACGGAAGCCATCAGCTTACATCTTCATTGATCACAAATGAGCCGTACAGTCTGGTTTGCACTACGCCACCGTCGCTCTCTTGAAGATCGTAAACGTAGTTCCCAGAGTCCCATGTCGAGGTCGTTGAGGCTGCGATGGAAATGGTGAGTTTATTTCCTGATGGGCTAAAGTTGCCAGAGGTGGAGGTAAACTCGAAAGATCCAGAAGTGTCTGTCTCGGCTACTTTCATCGAGTAGTTTGAGGCTGTCGCAGAGATAGCTTCTCCGAAATCAATAACAAGGGAAAAAGTATCTCCCTTCCTGCATGTAATGTCAAGCCGTGAAGCTGTATCTAGATTAACCTTCGCCATCAGTGATTTGGTTTACGATTTGTTGTACCTCTCCAGCGAGTCCTTCGTCCTCTGACTGGAGCTCTCCTCTTACTCCATCCCTTTGTGAGATGAGCTTGCTTTGTTGGACAGCCTGCTTCTTCACACGGTCGTCCTTTCTGTCTTCTTTGAGAACCTCAAGCTTCTCTTTGAACTCCTGATCTTCTGTTCTGAATCCGAGCGTAGCCTGGGCCTTGATCATTTCGATCTCCTTGCGCATCTCATGCTTAGCTCTTTCCATCTCCATATCCATCTGCATCTTAGCTTGCATCTCCTGGAGCTTGAGCTGAGTCTGCATCTGCAGCTCCTGCTGTCTAGCTTGTGATGCCGCCATTGCTGACTGCTGCTGAATCTGAGCTTGCTGTTGAGAGTTTTGCATAGCAATCTGCTGGTTCATTGCTACCCGCTTCTTGCGTCTAACGACCAGCAATCTTTCAGCTTGACTTAAGTCCTTAAGCTGTCTAATGGCGATTGCGTCTTCGATGTCGAGTTCCTTCTGAGCGAGTGATACTTGGATGTTTTGTTCCAGGTACTGTCTCTCGCTTTCTTCCATCTCCTTAACGACCATCACCCCGAAGTTGTACAGAGACAGCTTCTCGAACGTAGAGATCATATCCATGTTATCGCTTCCGATCGCGTTAGAGTAGGATCTAAACAGAACGGAATCTCTTGGGATGATCTGAACGCACTTGACGATATCGGAGCACACCTTCTTAAACAACATTGTAGATGAATTAGTGATATCTCCAATAGCGTTGTTTGCAGCAGCCAAGGCCTGATTGCGCACACCCACCAAGTCATTGCTGTTTGGTGACGTCGCATCCATCACTTCATTGATTCCCGTTGCGTCACGGATAAGTCTCAGGTAGTGGTTGTAGATGCCAATAAACTCGTTGATGTTTCTTACTGCATTTCCAATCTCTCTGATTGGCGGGTTCTGGAAACCTCCGTCAGGGTTCTTACTTCTGTAGTAGAACACACCAGTCTGCTCGTAGATGTCGTGCAGTTCAAGGGGCTGTAGTTCTCCCCCCTTACCGAGCTGTACATTCTCCAGTCCCTCGATATCAATGATAATGCCGTCGGGCTTTGCCTTTGAGATGGCTTGCTGGATCTTAAGGTGAGTAAGCTGAAGTTGGTCTGCAAACCCAATGCAGCTGTTAACCATGGACTTGGGAATCATGTTCTCCAAGTTTGTAGCTGCTACTGAGTAAGAAAGGCAGGCACGAGACAGGTCGTGCATATTCTTTGGCACGTTGGTCTTCAGTCCGTAATCGAACATCATTTCGCATCCAAGGATGTAGCTACCCCCGTAAACAACCTCATTGTCAATCTCACTGATAGACTTGTTGTACACAGACTTGCTTGGTCCTTTTCTCTGGTAGAAGCCAACGTTTCCGTACTGGCTAGGCTTCTCCTCGAAGTACATTGTCTCGACAACCTTGAACTCAAAGTCCATGATGTCGATCATATACTCGTCATAACCGAACCTGGTTTTATTTCTCTTCCTGTCGTAAAACGTTTCGTTGAGCTTACCGACATTGTAGTTGTACTTAGACGCTGCCTTTTGAGCAATCTTCTTGTATTCCTCTTCGGTGAACTGATCTCCAGCGATACGCTTAAGTTCATAAATGGGGATCTGTCTAATATGTCCAGCGTAAACTAAGTCGTTAAAGTTGGGGTCTTCAGTGTAGCTGTGAACAAACTTAATGGGATCTACGTAGTCAGTCTTAATTCCGTAGTTGGGATCATTTGTTCTCTTTACCACAGCCATGCCCAACGTAGTTATATCGTGAACACACCTCCTGTAAACAGAGTCGTGGAAGTCATTCCACTTCAGGGTTAGCTGAGTTGCAAGTTGAGCCGCAATCTCCCCAGAAGACTTTACGTTGTTTTCAATAAAGATCTCCGCCTCCTCAAGGGTTTCTGGTAGCTTCTCAGCCTTACTGATGTCCAGACCAATCTTGGAGTTGATGTCCTTAAGCTGTTTCTTTTTTTTGATGATCATCTCAACCTTTCTTCTCTCCCTGTCTTTCTCGGAAGATGAAAGCGGATCAACCGCCTCAAGGTTTGGGTATGGATTACCCGACATGATCTTGTTCTCCACGATGCGCACGAACTTTGGTAGGATGGGCACTGGCGTGAAGTCCAGGTTGAGCATGGTCCCGTCACCGTTGTTTGGGTCGAGACTGGTCAGAAGCTGCCTATAGATACCAGTATCTTGGGTTCCGTTGGCATACGCCCTATTCTTTTCAAAGGTCCTAGACCTCTGCCTAAGAAGAGATGTGTCTTGCTCCACACTACCCCACTGAGCTTCGATGGCCTTTGCATATCTCAGGCCATACTCCTCACTCTCCTTCTCTCCTCTGCTTGCTAGAGGGTCTGGAAAGCCAGTAGAATTCTTAAGTTTATTGTTGTACATGCTGGCACAAATATACTAAAATCAGCGGTGCCACTCTTTTGTCTTGTGTTTGCGGAAAAACTTCTTATCAATGAAGGTTGACTTTGGCTTTTCTTTTGTTTTCTGCGCCCCAAGAAGAGCCAATCCAGAACTGATTGTCAAGTCAAACTTTGTTCTATTTGTGATGTTGTAGCCAATCCAATCTTCTAGTGTTCGGTTGAAGTACATCTTACCGAACTCATCTGTTTTGGGGTTGATGCCTACGTGATCATGGATGTATGACTCGATAGCATGGGCGTGAGATTGAATCACATCTTGAGAGTTAGAAGGTATACCTTTCGTCTTGACATTGACTCTTGAGCTGCCAGAGGACAGGAACTGAGGCCGATCCATCAGGTATTCGTCGTAACCTCTTGACTCAAAGTACCTTACAATACCGTACTTGTTGTTCTCCACAAGCAAAGGGTAGCCGTAGTAAAAAGCACACATCAATACGTCTTCATAAAAGATGCTGGCGAGGTCAGGTCTAGATGCGTACTCCACAATAAACATGTTGGACGGTGCATCCATGTTGAACTTGTTGTACATGTGAAGAGCTCCCTTCGAGCCTCGTCCATCCACCGTTTGGTCAAGGTCATAAGAGTCAACACCACCACAACCCACAAGATGATTTCCAGGTTTCTTCTTACCTCTTTCTTCATAGTACTTGTTTCTGTTTTCCACCTTTGGGTGCCAGCAAACCCTGAACCTCCCGTTGGGTGTCGGAGAGAACACAACTTCCTTGTCTTTCTCCTTCCACATAAAGTTACCAACTACTACTGGATTGGGATATAGATTGTTGTTACTATCGATCTGTTGATAAATCTTCCCGATGTTGAATAGGCTGCCTTCGATGCTATCCCTGAAGGCTTCCTCTTCTGTCCATGGAAACTGTCGAGTTACCTCATTGAGTTCCGATGGGTCGTCTTTGAGGCTGTCCCTTTCGTTCTTGAGAAAGGATTTCGCGCCAGAAGGAACATCGTCGCCATCAATCCCAGCCACGTCCCCACTAGGATCGTCCACGACTGGGTTTCCATAAACGTCGAAAAATCCCTCCAATGCTTCGTAAGCTGGGATAAAAATTCTGTAGAGGCCACTACGTGTGCGTCCATTTGCATTTCGTTTTGATGGGTCTGAATCTTCCCAAAGATCTTTATACTCGTTGCCGCCTTTGTCCATAGGATTCACAGTAGAACCCACCATAGCCTTTCCCACAATCTTGCGACCCACGATAAGGCACGTACGCTCAATACGCCAAGCCTCACGAATGTCGACTGGCTTTTCCCACTTGCCTGCCTCATCAAGATACAGAAGGTGTAGCTTCTCACCGTCATAAGCGTTGTTAGTTGTGTTCTTCCAGTTGATGATTGTATTCAGGGCGTCACCTCTTCTTGAAATTTTATTACTCTTGGTAATTCTTTTTGATGGCTCTCTGAACGCAAGCTCCATACGAGGGTTGGTAGTACCGTCCTGAATAGGCTTGAAGAAGAATGGGTATGACTTGAAGATCGGAACGACCTTCTTCATGAAGATGTTCTCCTGTGAGTCCTTACCAGTCTTCGACTGTATTCCGAGCAGCTTATCCTTAACCTGCGTAGCTTCGTCGACAAGTACAGAAGAACAGATATTAGTATACCCAGAACGGCGACACTTAGTATAAAGCTGACCGAGACAACGGGGATCAGCTTCGCACGCAGCCATGTGGATAAAGATTTCACGCTGGAAGGCAAGATAGTAAGGATACCCAATGTCGATTTTCGACCACTGGAGAAGCATGTAATGTCTCCCTGTAATGTACGTAGGGACGCCATTGTTGTAAAACCAAACACCGTTACGCCTGCGCTCAAACTCTTTTTCGATGAAAGGAGAAAAGCGCTTTCGAAACTCGGAAGGCTGTTCGAACCACTCATCCATACTTCCAAGCCTTTGCAGTTCCTCGGGCATAGGTGTCCTTTGCCACATCTGCATCTTCTTTGGTTTGTCATGGAAGAGAATCTCAGATCTGGACGGCTTCTTTGGTAGAGCAACGAGAACCCCATGGAGTTCGATGATCTCTCCCACTGAACCCCCAGGGTCCAGAACAACAGCTTTATCTTCATATCCTTTGACGTCAATTAGCATTAGGGGAGGTTTGGTAAAGACACGTTTCTAGTTTCAGATATCTGTCTCGCGGCATATAAATACCGCTCAACATTGCTAACCTCTTGATTGTGAAGTGCATCACCTTCATTTCCATATTCAAGAATCCTACCCTCACTAAATAGGTCAACAAAACTGTAGACCCCTGGCATATCTATTGGTCTTATTGAGCATTTTTTTTCGTGATAAAACAATGACAGGTACAGATCGTCAGACCTCAGAACCTCTTCGGTATTTGGAAGCGATTCAAAATACTCCAAAAGTCCGTCTAGGTCTTTGTAGTCAACGCACACGCCAGCAAAGCCCTCGACCACCTGGTGAGATACATTCGACCTGTGAAAAAATATCCCAACTTGAGAGTTGGAAAAAGCGTCAAAACAAGAGGCTCCAACAACCCTTCCTTTTTTTGAGCACATAAGCATAGACCCAATCATTCCCTTTGGGTAGACGACATCATCGTCAAAGTAAATCAGTTTCTCAGGAGTTATGTTGTTTGAGTTGCAATACATCAGAGATCCAAGCACCTTTGTACCTGGTCCTAAATCGTTTTTAATAACGTTTACAATTACTTTATCAGAAACAAATTTTGGAATTGAGTACTCGGATGACCCCCTGTACTTTTCTGGAATGTTCAAAAGAACAATGTCTGGAGCAACTTCTTGATTTAAGATGGAGTCCACTGTCTTTTCGCACTTATGAATGCGAGAAGGAGACGTTGTAAAGGACGCTACAATCATTGATCAAAAGCCTTTTCCATTGCCTTCTTATAGACCTTGTAGTGTTTTTCATGTGATTGCCTTTCTTCTTCCGTCATCTCCTCCTTGAGAACGTTCTCCATATTAGCAACCGAAAGATTGTACAGTCCTATCCTATAACAAGCGTAAGAGTAGTGAGCTCTGAACCTGACTTTTCTGTCGTAGCTGTTGTGATGAAGACCGACTTTGTTTGGATCTGATATGCCTGAGGCGGCTTGGCCTATTGCAAAAGCAGCGAAGTACATGTCTTGCATCATGTAGATCTCCATCAAAAGAATGGCTGGTTCAATCCTGTATGGATTGTATTCCCACGCCTTCATAGCCCAGTACAAACAATCAGCAGGACTCTTGCCAAGCTTAACCATTCCCTTTGTAAGCTCTATTGCAGAAATCTCAAGCTCATCCTTAAAGCCTTTGTCTGGATGCTTCAGTCTTTCTTTGTAGTACTTGATAGATTTAGCGTGATCCCCACAGTCCCTGTATGACTGAGCCAAATAGAATATGGTTCGGGTATTGCTAGGATCTTTTTTATACTCCTTCAAAAGAATCTTTGCATCTTGTCTGTACTTCTCCTCTTCAGTTTCAGCCCTTTTGGTTGGTGAAGACCTAGCAACGATGTGACAGTTTGTAATTTGAGGGGTTGGGGTTGGCTCCCCGTCGATCATTAAAACCTCGTGAAGAACGCCATGATAAGCCCAGTTGTGCTTTACGTTGATGATGCAGTTTCTGGTAAACTTGTACCCTAAGACTTGAAATTCAATGCACGCCCCTTCGTGCTCATCTTTGTCCAGAGCGTTGAGGGGTCTTTTGGATTGAGGCACGAAGTTGTCATCGGCATCCATAAACCAAACAAAGTCCCCGTGCTCCTTAGCGAGTTCGAGGACGTAGTTTCTGTTGGTAGAAAAGTCTTTCCACTTGTGCTCGTGAAGCTCTCCAGGCACTCCATGCTCATCCATGATTTCCTGGATAAGCTGTTTGGTGTTGTCTTCAGACCCAGTGTCTGATATAACCCAGTAGTCGATATGATCCTTAACGCTGTCTAGGCATCTTCGGATGTCCTGCTCTTCGTTCTTAACGATCATGGCAAGACAGATCTTGTTCTTACCCATCAGTAAACTCGACCGTGACTATCTCTCTTAAAGGAAGGTACCCCTGTCTTGGGGTTTTTGATCTTCATGTACTTGCCGCACGGACACTTGATGTCGTGGTATGCGCCGTCATCCCCAAACTTAATGGATACGCCGCTCTTGCTCTCTTCGTGCTTTTTGTCGCAGTCGCAAATGTAATCAGCCATTGTTATTAGATTGAATTGTACGCCCGCCAGGATTCGAACCTGGGACCGTCTGCTTAGAAGGCAGATGCTCTATCCAGCTGAGCTACGAGCGCATACCTGTTACCAGTTACAGGAACAGGGCTCTGGCTCACCGAGGTTTCCGATGTCTGGGAAGTCTGGGCCTTGTTGCTTCCAGTTATGATACCTGTGGTGCTTTGTAACTGTGGAGTGTGGGGCGCAGGACGCCAACAAGAAACAGACTGAGAGTAGAGTAAAAATGAATTTCATACAGCTAAGATATCAGAACTTATTCATAAAGTCAAGAAGAGCCTTACGATATTCTTCATTCTTTAAGGTGTCGGTGTGGAACAAGTACGCGAAGCTGTCTTGTCTGTCGGGGTTCGCCTTGTACCATGCGTTGATGCTATCCAAGTCAGAGTCAGTCATTTGAGGTGAGTCGATAACCCCGTACTTCTGCATAGCTGCCTTAGTAGCTATAGCCTTAGCTTCAGTCTCCATGTTGCTTCCTGGCCCAGAAAGCACGTAGCCCCTAAGACCACTTGGACCCTTGTAAACCGCATCCATTAACTCTGGACTAAACGCATCCTTTACGGCTCTTCTCAGCTGCCTCTTTGATTTACCTACCCCTCGACCCAAGGTGTTGTCCAGGAACTTTCTTTTCTGAGCTCCATGGATGGACTCTTCGTAATTCACAAGCTCATCGTCTTCAAGAGACTTTGCGATTACAGCATCCCTTCGTAAAGATTCTCCCTCGATGGAGTTAGGACCGTACATGTCACTAGCAATGTAGTTCAATACGTCTTCGACAACTATATCGTCTGGGCTAACGTGAAAGGGATTGAATGGGTTCGCAAACTCTGGAACAACCCCACTACCATAATCTTCTACATAAGTAATCTCAGGGAACTTATGCTTTTTTGCGCGACTTGCTCCAGACTCAGCTAAGTAGTTTAAGATCTCTTTTTCAAACTGAGTTGGTTCTTTTGGCTTTCGAGGCATACGCAAATATAATCAATCCTCGTATTCCTCGTTCCACATGCTTTCCCAGAATCTGTAACGCTCTACATCCTTGTCAGTTATGGTGATGTTGCTCCACCAGTACTCACTTTGAGAATCTTTCTGCGAACCCTCCTGAGTAATCTTTGTCTTCTTCGATTTGTCCATTGTTCTGTAGATCTGTCACCATCTGCTCTAGCTTCTGGCGCTCGATGATTAGTTCTTTACAATCTGTTGCGGTCTGCTTGATGGATTGAAGTTCGGCCTTGCGTGCGCTGCCGCTGACCTCTGGGTCTACTGGCTTTCGGATCTCGTCGATCATATTGTCGATTGCCGCAGCCATACTATCCATCAGCCGCTTCGATGCGGATACGGTGTCAAACTTCTTCCTCGACATAGAGAAGGTCTTCTGCTCTTACACGGTAGTACTCCTTGCCATCCACCTTGAGTCTGTAGTCTCTGTTCTTTTGGAACCCAACGATGTCTCCAACATCAAGGCCGAGGTCTTTCATCCATTCCCCAGAGGTGAATGCGACTCTCCCCCGAAGCTTAGGTGATTCCTCAAGAGATACAGCTTCGACGATGGCGGCTTGTTCCACTTCGGGCTCGTCAACCTCTTCAAGTAAACACCAGCCCGAAAGGAGTTTGATTTCTCCTTGTTGATTCTTAAAAGCGAATGCTTGGCTGGCCATGGGAGTTTCGGGCCCATGAGAGTAAACAACGACGTAGTGATCTTCATGTCCTGTCAGTGGTTGTCCGTCGTTGATAACGACGTGGTGATGAAAGTAAAGCGTATCCCCCTCTTCCACTCCGTGGTCATACTTGAACGGGGCGGCTACTACCTTACCCTCGTTCACTCTATTCTCGAACTCTTTGAACTTGTTATCGACATAGAGCTCCAGACCTCCGTCTGTGGTGACGGTATCCTTGATCCTCGTGGGGATCTCCACAATAAAGTAGTTGTACGTTTTCATTAGAAGTTAAGATCAAATTCAAGTAAGCAAGGCATTTCGTCTACTGCCTTCCACAGAAGGGTACCGTCCTCTCTATCAATGTAAATGAGGTATCTCACCTTCCCGTATTTCACTAAGTGTCTTTCGTCTTCTAGAATGGCCGACACCTTTCCGTCTCCAGCACGCATACCGATGTAGTATGCCATGCCGTTCTTAGGGTCACGGCCTATTACGATTTTTCTGATTAGTCCTTCCATAAGGGAACATGTTATTCAATTTCTCTTGTCTCTTCTTACAGCCACAGTCTTTTGTGACGGCCTTGACAAGCGCGTTAATTCCAGTTGCTTTTGTTGCTCTGGCGATAGTGTCGCCTAATCCTTTGTCTTTCATGATTGCATCATTGATCTTTCCAGCTACCTTCACCAAAAGATAATGCTTTTCTTTTTCTTCTTCCGAAGTCAATAACCTCTCCTCTTTTCTTTGCTTCGTTGTAGGCATCTACCCAGTCTCCCTGAGACATGTCTACCCACGATCCATCTTGATTCTGAAACAGTGTAGGAAAGCTAACCCAGTTCTTACCGTCTAGAGTTTCTGTAGCATACAGGTGCGTAGACTCAGAACCATCTGGGTTCTTTCTTGTGCCTTGACGCGGTGCGGGTTTTGGTTTTTTCTTAATGACTCGCATATCAGTTCAAAGATATGCCAAGATCTCCAAGCATGTCCTCCAGATCTCCACCAGAGTCCGTGTACATCTCATCCATAATCTCTTTGATTACTTCGAGCTCGCTTCTAGACCTGAGGTTAAAGCTAAACAGAGACTTCATCTCCACATTGTCTGGGTCTTTCTCGATGTCAAACTCGTCCATCAATCCGATAACGAGGCCAGCCATGACTCTATCCCTGTACTCAGAAGCGTTGATCATCTCCTCAATCTTCTGTACTTGCTCGTAAATCTCAGCGATAAAATCTGCTTCTTCTTTTTTCATGATACGTTAAAGATAAGGATTATCTTTGATCTATGCCAAAGTCAAAAGTGAAACGATCCAGGCTCTTTCGAGAGGTATCGTTCTTAGACAAAAAGTTCGTCAACAAAAACTTCTTGAAAGATCTTCGTAGTAAAAGGACAATGTTTTGCGAAGACAACGAGGTTAGCTTCAGTCACCTTGAGTTTCTTCTTTGGGCTTACGACAAAGAGTTCTGGACTCTCAACTACGCGGCTGATGAGTATGGGTTCAACAAGAACAACATGGGGGACAGAATCATCTACCCGCTGATGAAAGCAGGGTTGGTGTACAAGCACTTCGATAAGCTTACGCCTAGTGATCGGCACGAAGATCATTTGTTCAGGGAAGAAACTAAGTACAATTATAGGGTGCGATATGCAATCACCCAAAGGGCGAGGCTGTTAGTTCAGCGCTTCTACGCTTTGTTTAGCGAATAGCTCTGTAACCTCTCTTGATCTTCAAGCCATTCTCACCGCTTCGTGCAAAGGGGTTCTTCTTTCCCGTCACTCTTTCGTAGGCAGTATCGCCCTCGCCCGTGGTGGTTTGGGTGGTCATGATGGGAGTCACTGATGAGCTTCCTGTAGGATACAACTTTGCCTTGAGCTCAGCATTCTTTGCTGCGTCGAGGTCATAGTGACCAAATGACCTGCTTGTGATGTTTTGACCAGATCTCTGCTGCTTCAATGCTTCTTGATGTTCGGGCAAGAGGTTCATGTCCTCTGTGTATGGCCAGCCGTATCTACCCTGCTCTTTACGCATGAGCTCCTTCGCATCCTCTTCTCTAAGCTTGCGCTCGTACTTGCCTTGAGCAGTCTCTGGTGTGTCGAGCTTGCCCTGCTTCTTCAGAAGCTTTTCTCTCCTCTTGTCAAGCTTCTCTGTCCGATTGAACGCACTGAGCTCTTCCTTAGAGGCTTCGTCATCAGTGACTTGTCTTCTTGTTGGTGCAGTAAGGGAACTACCAGAAGGACCAGTTGGGACAAGGTTTGATGGGTCCTTGCTATCCCCCATGCCCATAGGCCCAGGTCCCTGCGCAGCACGAGCCTTGTCATATCGGTCCTTGTCGTAAGCGTACTCAGCATCAGAAGCCTCTCTTCTGAGTTGATTCTGATCAAGTCTTGCTCCCTGCAACTGAGCCGCTTCCTGACCCGACTCCATCATAGCGTCAGTGGTCTTGTCGAGCCTCTTCTGAAGGCGATCAGCTTTTCTTTGATCCCTCTTACCCTTCATGGTAAGCTCTTGTTCTGGATCGTAAACTTCACCACGCTTGGTGGCTCTGTACTTTCTGCGAGACATCCTGTCTCTCATTCTGTCAGAACCCTGTCTAAACAGAAGCTCTGGTCTTTCCGTGCTCCCCTTCTGCAGCCCAAGCTCCGCTGCTCCACCCTCGACGTTACCAGTAGATGCTGATGACCCTTCTTCTTCTGATCCTGAAGAAGCACCCTTGAGGTAGCTTTTAGTTCCAGCAAGAGGGTCGGTAAACATACCACTGGAGAAGCTAGGCGTAGTGTACCTTGAACTATCAGCCCCTGTGTTTCGAGAGAAACTAGATGGACGATATCCAAATCTAACTCCCTCTTCTGCTTTAATTGCTCGGTACTTACGCATATACAAATATAATCAAGTTAAGACTTCGTAGTAAACCTTGCCTTTATCGTCTCTCTTAGCCACAAGACAGCGGTTACGATTGTCGTCTTCAGAAACATAACTAACGTGAACCCAATCAGGATTGTCTTCAGTACCAAACTCCCAAACGATTTGATCAAAGTCCAGATTGTTTTTAATCCAGTTGAAGATCTGAGCGTTTGTACAACGTCCGTAAACGTCTGCGTCAAGGTCGAGTGCTCTTCCTTCCATGTGCTGACTGCGCTTTGAGCCACCGATCGCACGGTTGAGATCAGGGCAACGATAGCCTGACGACACGTATATAGGGCACCCGAAAGCGTCGCGGAGAGGTTGAAAAATAAATCTTGCAACTTTCTCCAGGTTTTTGATGACTGTTTCATCTTCGGGTGTGTTGTCAATCCCAAGGCGCTTTGCAGTCTTGCTGCGAAGGCACTCCTTGAGAGTGAGGTTCTTGGACAGTTTCACGTATTAGCGAGAAAGTCTTCTAGCAGCGTTTCTGCGTCTCTGGGCTCTGTTTGCAGCCTTCTTAGATCTTTTTGTGTGGAATGCAAATCCAAGATCAGTCTTAGCTGATGCAGCCTTTCTCGATTGCTTGCTGGCGTTCTTTGATGCTTTTGCAGCAGCCTTCCTCAGTGCGCCACTGAGCTTCTTCGCAATACCTCCGCCGCCTTTGTATGATTTTTTCATGTTGTTAGTTTATGCTGATTGTACTCCGTCGTGTCTTTGCTTAAGTCTGTACAACTGAGTATTAGCTCTTCTCTTTCTGAGTCTGTTAATGGGGTTGTACATGACCATGTTGTGCTTGCTTCCAAGCCCCTGTCTAAACTGCTGATTCAATCTCTTCTTCCTAGCTTGGATGCGGTCGTACTTGTTTCCCTTCATGCCCATGATAGCGTTTGCTAGCTTTTGAGCCAGGGGTTCTCTCATTTCTTTTTCCTCACCAGCTCCTTCGCTGCTTCCTGTTTGATCGTAAGCACTGCATCCGTCTTTATCGCACATGCCCTGAACGACGCCATCCTCTTGAGCCTCCTGCTCCTCGGCTTCATAACCTTCGTTCATCTTCTGACGTCTTCTTTCAGCGATGTTTTCAAGAGTGTTTCGAAGGTTGAAGTCTGCGCGGTTTTTGACAATGTTCGACTTCTTTCTCTTGCTTGGGTGAGTTTTAATCCCGTGAAATAGTGGTTTAGCCATATCGTTGTTATTCCATGAACTGCATAGGCATACCTCCCATGTCTTGTTCGGGGTTCATCATTTGTTCTTCTTCTGCAGCTTGCTCCTCCATTACCATCTCTTCGAGGGCTTCCTCGTCGAGAACGAGGTCGCCAGCGTCGTCTCTAGAAACAGGGTACTGCTCTGGCGCGATCATCTCGTTGCCGAGATCATCCTGCCCTGCGATGTACATCTCCCAGTTGCCGAACACTTTGTTGCGACCACCTTCTTCGTCCTCGTAGATAACGTAGGCTCTACCAGTCTCTGCTTCATACATGACAGGGGAAGCTGCCTCCCCAGGCATAATCATCTCTGGTTGTGATGCCTGCTCTTCGCGCTGCATCATCATATCTCTGAGCATGTCGCTCATTGTGCTTGAGTTCATCATGGTGTAAGTAACTCTACTTTAACGTCTTTGATATAAATAACATCCCCAGTACTTGGGAGATCGTCGGGGTTGCCGCTGGGATTTAGGAATCCGATAGAGGTGGTTGGTATCTGGAGGCCATCAGAAAACTGCATAGTGTAAGACACATCCTGAGGGACATCGAATGTGCTAAGCGACGCAGATACAAAGAATTGGAAAGTAACGGGGTCCTGATCTTCAAAAGAAGCTCCAATTTTAGCAGAACACTTAACCGCATCGCCGTATGTGTGACCAGCTCCGCTCAAAGC
>Ga0075480_10000023_pt1 | contig 60111 bp, 58 predicted proteins | sample DEB08_DNA_7_FD_81590 | JGI IMG/M metagenome (GOLD analysis project Ga0075480, IMG submission 81590) | Aqueous microbial communities from the Delaware River and Bay under freshwater to marine salinity gradient to study organic matter... | ecosystem: Environmental > Aquatic > Marine > Coastal ... | reverse complement strand
GCAACATCTTTGATATAAATTATCTGCTGCCTCTTCACTTCCTAGAATTTGCACTATCGAATCATCTAATTTTTTGCGTGTTTCCTCATTTGGATTAGTTGTAAAACTATAAATAGTATTATCGGCATCAAATCCACTAAGTTCTTCTGAAATCTCTCCTCCAACAATATTCAATTGTGGAACTAAAGTAGAAATCACTTTAGAACGGTGCTCTTTTTGAGATTTTGTAGTCGTTTTTTTCTCTTTATACTCAAGGAGAACAATTAATGCCATTTTAACTATAGGATTCATCTCCAATCTTGAATCTTTCATTTTTTTAAGAGTATCAGCTCTTACACTAATGGTCATATCTTTTAATGTTTCATAAAACTTTTTTAACTCAGTCAAATGTTTACCTTTACGAATTTTATCGCGTTTTTTTCCTTGTTCATAATGTTTTTGGCGTTCTTTCATTTTTTTTTGTGCTTCTTTTACAGATTTTTTATGTTGACTCTCAATTTTTTTAAATTTTTTACTTAAAATGCTATTGTCGTGTGATAATTGTATTTTTCTTGTTTTATTTTTACTGCTATAAGGAGTTTTAGAGAATTGGTGCAATTCTTCTATAGTATCACATTTGAGTTCCTTTCTAGTTTCAGAGGAAAGTAACTTGGTAATTTTTACACCATCTTTTCTTAACTGCTCTGGTAACCAATCTTCATTTTTCCCACAATAATTAATAAAAACAGTATTAATATCAAGTGCTTTTAATGCTTTTTTCCCTGCCTCAGTATCTATTTCAACCAAACGATTTGTTGCAGGATTGTATATATGCGTTGTACTACTAAGACTCAACATAATATTAAATAACACAAGACTGATTGCTGCATCATATTCTCCACTACTCAAAAGACTGTCTAATTCTAAACCTAATGAATGATATTCACCATCAAACGGATATTTTTTCTTACTAAAGTCTGGTATCATGCCTTCATCAATACAATCTTCATAACTATCCCCATCATTATAATATCTATAAGCTGCTCTAACAACAAATCTAAGGGCTTCTCCTAAAGCATTTTTTGCTTGTCCTTCGGGAGGAACTAATTTAGACCATAAAAAATCAAAGGCTTTCTGATATTTTCCTTTTTTTGCCCAATACGACATTTAATTATAAAATAAATTTAGATTATTTTTATGTAAATAAAAAATATCCGATTAAATTTATTAATTTATTAAACATGAACAATTTAGATTCCAAAACTCATTTAATTGCTTATTCTCTTGGTCAGTCACTTGAACAAAAATATAAAGCCGAAATTCTGGCTGCTAAATCAACCATGCTTATTTATTTTACAAGCCCAGTTTGGATAGGAGACCATCCACAACATCTTGAGGAAATGGATAAACAGCTAGAAATTATAGCAGCAGCTCAAGATAAAATTGATGCGTTGTATAAGCATTTTCCTGAACTTGTTGAAGAGTAAAAAAATTTTTTAAAATAAATTTAAATAATATTTAATTTATCTATCTTAATAAATCCAGATGTTATAGTCTTTGTCTACGTAAAACTTTGCGAATGGTTTACCTTCTCCTGGTCCCGTAATATGGGGTTCGAACACTTCAATAATACGCTCAGTATTTTCTTGATCTTTCGATTGAACTGTTTTTCCATTTTCAATCGAAATCGTGTCGTAGGATGAACACTTTATATTCATATTGAAACTTTTCTTAATTGCTTCGGTAAGTTTAATCTTGAGATTCAACCTTGTAAAATGTTCTGCCACATGAACACGAATAAAATCAAACACCTCCTGTTTGCAGTTATGAAAATTACCATACTCATTAAATAGCATGTAAAGCGCCTCCTTCAAATTCATTTCCTTCTTAATGGGATCACCAGTAACCGAACTATATCCATTAGGAAAACAATCCTTACAAAATCCATTCTCATAACGTTTTCCGTTACTTTGATAACATCCGCAGCCACTACAATTACCCGTGCCACACATATTAATTCTCTGCAGTGGTCTCAGCGCTTCTCGCTTCTTCTTTTTTTCCAGCATTTCATCCTTTAGACGCATGAGTTTTTTTCGTGCTTCATCCATGCCGTCTTTCAAGACAGGGACTTTGTCATTGTCCTTGAATGGTCCATATGGAAGAAGATTCATCCGTTCTTCGTGAGAAATTGGAGTCCCGTAGTCTGGATCATCCAAATATGCCTGAACTCTGGTCCAAATTTCATCTTGTAATTTAAGTCTCGCCAAAGAACCCAAAAACATATCCTTCAATCGTGTAATCTTTTCATCCAAAGCATTAATCTTTTTATCCAGCTCTGTTGGATTTTCATTATTAACACCAAAACTTTCTCCCTTCTCGATTTTTTCATCGAACAGATGATTTGCGCGTGCCATCAATGGTTCATACAAATTGTCGTTAATGTCGATATAGTGTTTATAATGTTCAGCATATTCTTCCTTTGTAAGTGGTATAGGAAATTGGTCAATGAGCACAGCCCTCTTACCTATTAATGTTCCTCCTCCAATTGCTCCAGGTGGAAGGAGGTAAGATTTAATACGTCTTTCCAGCATTTCATAATAGGCTGGCACATTAGAGTGAGTAAGCGGTCGATGATCAAACTCAGAATAATATGTGTAGTTAATTAGCGGCCCACAGTAAGTACACCCATGAAGAAGATCACGACAGATAATGTAGTGGTAGTCACCAATACTGTCTCGTTCATCACGAATTGGGATGCCTCTTGTAGTTGACCGTCCACCGCGAACAGTGATTTTTAAAACAATATTCCATCCTCCGTTCAAATCACGGTCGTATGTAGACCTTGGGTAAATGTGAATAATCTTATTGTATTTCCCCATCGAATAATTTACTGGAAATCCATTTTGTATGAAGAAAGCCAGTTCCATCATTTGTGCATAAGTCATGATATGCCTAAATTTTATATGGGGATACATTCTGTTTGCACCTCCCAATTCGAGAAATGTTGCACTAGGGCTTTCCTGACACGGAAAAGACATAAAATAGGATTGGTAGTAAATACTACAAATACTATAGTAAAGCTTTCAATTTTTAATTCCACAATAAGCAACGTCTATTATTTTCTAAATACATTTTATCGTTTTCTTGAATATTAAATAATTCATAAAATCTATTAATATGTGGCAAAATACCATTAATCCGTAAGTGTGGTGGACTATGTGGATCAAGGGTGATCATTTTCTGAGCATATTCAAAACGCACGTTTGCCGACCAAATTTTCGCCCAACTTATCATGCAATCCTGCTCATCAGATGGATTTCCACAGCAACTGGCAATTGCAATTTTTAAACCACCCATATCGGCTAAGTTCTCACCTTGTGTTAAACGAGCATTTAGGGGAAGATCCACATGAGTTAATGTCGAAAAATAATCCTCCATTCTTTTAATAATTGTTTCGTAATTGTCACGAGTTTCTTTTGACCACCAATCGCATAGGTAACCATTTTTATTGAATTTTGATCCTTGATCATCGAATCCATGTGTCATTTCATGCGCTATAACTGCCCCTATACCACCTGCGTTGGCACCATAACTTGCTGAATTATCATAAAAAGGAGGCTGAAGAATTCCAGCAGGAAAAACTATTTCATTATAAAGAGGATGGTAATAGGCGTTTACAGTCATAGCACTCATTTCCCATTTTAGAGGATCGCGCAGTTTATACATTTTCTTATTGCATTCTAACTCTTCCCAATCCCATTTGTAATAGGCTGATACGAATTGTATAATGTTTAAATATTCTTTATCTACGCTTTCATAATTTAAATAATTGGTAGGAGAAACCACCTTTAAAGTCATGTCGCGAAGCTTTTCTAAAGAAGCACATCTTGTTTTATCACACATCCAATCTGCACTTTTTAATTTTTCCATAAGCGTTTCCCTTATTCTCTCTACAAATACAGGAAACTCTGTAACGAGGTTTTTATCTATGTATTTATTTACATAAATTTCACTAAATTTATCTTCTAGATAACTTTCCACAAAATTCGCAGCTCGTTTTTCCATGTCTTTCGGTTTATCAATACCGTTCATTTCCCGCATATAGAAATGAAAGTGGTTTTGATAAAGAACATTTTCATTTCCCAAATAACCTATATTTGATTTAATTGTCCTCCAAATAAACCATAATTTTAACTGATCGAGAGAATAACTATTTAATACATGATTAAATACTTGTGCCACCTTTTCACTATTGACTGTAATATCATAAATCTCACTAGGCAAAATTTCTTGAATACTCTCAAACCAAGGATTAAATATTTTCTTTAACATAGAAATTGTCATAGGATGATAAGTTTTTAACGGTTCTCTCTTCTCTGCCTTCGTATAATGCGCTTCTGCAATTGATTTTTCTAATTCCCAAATAAAAGAACTATCATCATTAATTCCAAAATAAGTTAACTGTTTTTGTATAAGATAAAGAAGCCCCTCCTTATGTTCAGTTTTTTCAAGATAATATTCACGGTCGGGAAGACTGAGTCCTGAAAAAGAAAAATTTGGAATCTGAAATAATGGGTTCCTCTCTGTGCCTGCATTACAAATATGAAAAAATATATAATTTCCGTGCGTAATTTGTTTAAGAAGATAGTTTACTAGTTCGTGCTTCGACGATGCCTTCTGTATCTCATTCATTTTAGTAATTAACTCATTCTTTAAAGTGTCTTCATCCTGTTGCAAAAATAAATTATAAACAGAATTAATTAACTTATTATTCTCATCTTTGGCAATTTCCATTTTCAGTTTTTCTAGATTCATATCGATACCAGTAAAGTTGGTATAGCGAGGATACTCTGGTGGAATGGGATTATTTTTCTTCCATTCAAAATTAATGTGGTTATCAAAATCATCTTCCAAACGTGGTCGTTCACTCATTCTATAGATATACAGTCTATTAAATTTAAATACTTTACTAAAAAAAAACACATACACATAGTGGAGCTTTTTAAATTAATCACAAGCATCACATTCATCTAATGCTTCAACAATAACTATTCTTAAAATCTCTGATGGAGTTTCATTTATAAACATTTTTTTTGCGTATGGAATATCATTTAATACTCGGCCATGTTTAATTCTCTCTTGTAAAACTTGACTTTTTAATTGTCGTCTAAATAAATTTTTAACCTCTTGCTCTATAAGTTTTTTGCTTACAATACAATCAAAACATGATTGTTTAATATTTCTATCCAAAAGATCTTTTTCAGCTAAATCTTTTACTATTTCTATCATAGCATTAATGTAAACATCAATAGCTATGTCACTTGGTCTATATTGAAACATACTTTCCCCAAAACGATTTAGTATACGGGGAATTAATTTTTTATTTTGAATATAGCTATACATTTCACCATCAATATGTCCTTCTTTCTTATCTTTATCCATTACCATTTTTACTTTGGCTGAAAGAGATGGCACTAATCCTCCTCTACGTTTTCTTGTTTTTTTCTTATTTTTATAATTCTTTCTTTTTGAACGTAAAACCATATATTTTATGTTGATAAAAAAAATATTTTATACAGATAAATTTATAGCATGTTTTAATTATAATTTTTTTAAATCCACCTTGTAACACGAATTGGCTTCTTCCTATTGCCATTAATGTAAATCTCCATAGGCTGATGAAGCTGAGAATTATATGTCGACGACTTAGAAACGCCAATTCCAAATGCCAACTCACCTTCACATACATCAGGAACCTTTGTGCCAATTTTTCTGCCTACCTCCATAAAGGTTGACTTGCATGCGTGATATTTACTATTCAAAAACTCCCCCAGACAGGCGTTAGGATTACTAGGAGAGCGACGAAGTGCTTCGCGACCACCCTCTAGCACAAAGACACAGTTTGAATGCGTTAGTGTTTGAATGGGAACCAAATGTGTTACCTTAATTATAGTTGCTTGGGTAAAACGAGGAGACTGGTTGTTGAGAAATAGCCACGTGTGAGGATGAATCAACTTATCCTGAGAAAGTGTCGTTGAAGTAATCATAACATCGGTCTGCTTATCATCGTAATACACTTCTAGTGAGTTGATTTCTCCGTTCTTTACATGATTCATCAGTTCACAGATAGTCATCGTATGCTTTCCATCGTAAGTCGTTCGCACAAAACTTGGTAGTTCGTCTTTCCGCCCTCCCGCCCTAGATGCGAATCCTGCTGCACCTGTGGCTTTGGAGCTCGTTTTACCCTTAGTGCGCAACCCCGCGTATATATCTGTTACTTGTTCAGAAGTTGTAACAGAATCCTTACAGACCTTGATAGTAGATGAGAACCGTGTATCTGTTTCAAGTTCCTTTACAGTTGCGATGCTAACGCTAAATTGTCCAAGTGCCTCTGCTGCCATAGCAACTGCACCTGCCTTTGGGGCAGCAGTCTTCTGTTGGTAATAATTAGGGTTGAGACGCATTTCCACCATCTTCCGCATCGAGACCTCACTTTGCGCTGTTCCCAAAAGTCCCATGATATTGTCGTTAACCTGATGGTAAAAAGGAATGGCTGCTTGGTTACCGAGTTCATGACCGATAGGAGCGGTGCAAATTGCTTGGCCAATAAAGCTTGCTCGCTCTATGAGTGACAACCAGTAAAATGGTTTAGAAGAACGCTTGAAACATTCCAGAAACCATTCAGCGCTCGCCACAAATTTACTCCCATATGTAGCTTCTTTCAAAATTTTAATCATCATCTCAAGTGAGTCTACCATACCTTGCCACTGGGTCTCATTTGTAAACTTCTCAAAAAGATTGCTCATGAGTCCCTGATATTTTTGAAATGCTTTGTTCATCAGAAGTATGTCAATACCTTCGCTTGTGACCTCATTCGGATTCATGTAGTAGTGTTCATAACCTCCCTTGTCCTTTGTTTGAAGATTCATAATCGCTTCAATATTCTTACGTTCCACCTGTTCTTCTGCTTTAAGTTGATCTCTTGCCTTTCCCCATGCATCTGTATTTGCAACTACTTCAAGTGTCCACTTTTCGTCTTCTACAGATTGCCTTTCTCGCTTACGGTCCTGCACAAATTTTTTCACCTCAGTAATCATACTTTCCTGTTCTCTCGTGAGCATAATACCTTCTCTTTCTGGTTCAAGAATACCTTTTCCGTTAGCATCCACCAAGAAGAACATTTTTTTTACACGTTTTCCACATTCTTCACAACCAAATTCGGACCGAATCACATCAACCGTATTTCTTGATCTTTGTTCAGAAGAGGGAAAATGTAAAAGGAAGGCAATTTTTTTGTTTTTTTTTGGATTTTCCGAAATAAATGGTTGAAATTTTGCCAAGCTGTGAATAGATGCGTCATAAACGCCATCCTTCTCTTTAGAAGTTTGCTGAGTTTTCAGAGTCTGAGGTGCCATCATGATGCCGTAGAGTTGTTTGTAAAGAGAGAGAAAGAGATAAAAGCATTTCAATTTTTAAAATTTAGTTATTTCCGAAATCAATAAAAAATTTTTTATAAATGTAAATATACAAATGACCTTTTTTAATTTTTATATTGATTCCAAAGTGTTCAGGAACTACCATTTAAGTTAATCTCTAATTACACCTTCATTATATTCATCAAATTGTTCTCCTAAAATTTTTTTACAAATTGTGTAATTAGGATTATATCTACAAATATCCCAATTTTTCTGTATTATTTTAGCAGAGCGATTTTCCCAATAATCCATATTAGCAATTATTACATTATGATTACTAGAATTAAATCTGTGTTCCTCTATCAGTTTAATCAACTTTCCGTCTACTAAATCATTTATCAGTTGGTATTGAGCAGGTCTTGTTCCCCCACATGTGGTTATAAAAGGCACCAAGTCAACAAAATCACCACTTGCTACATATGGCTCTCGAGTGTATCGTTCAAAAAATACTTGACCACATTTAAAAAATTTCATAGTATCCAAATCAATTCCTCCAATTTTCATAGTCAAGAATTTTCTTCCATAAAGATCAATTCCTTTCATCATATTTTTGGGAACTTCATCTTTTGTAAGAAAGTCAATATAATCTGTAACTCCCATGCTTACACCTAGATCCAAGATATTTGGCACCCTATCAAAAAAAGTAAAATCTTCCGGCTCATAGTTATTTGACATTATAGAAGTTATTTTGTAATCTTTAAATACAAAATAAAAAAGGGGATTTTTATTTGGTTTTATTTTTTTTGAGGGAAACTTACCTTTTATTTAATTTACTTACTTAAGTAAATTCAGTTTTCTGCTTCCTCGTCGGTTTCTACTTCTTGACATGGTTGAATAATGTCTTTATTCTCATCATAAACACCGACGAGGTCCTGTGAAACTGCATCATAAATCATGTTTGTGCTTTTGTCCCTAAGGTATGTTTTTCCCTTGTGAGGAAATTTCACAACTTCCACTTCATCTTCATCTTCAGTCTCTGCATCATAATCCGAATGCGGCTCTTTGGCTTCACTCAAAAGCGCGTCATTCTCCTCCAACGGTGGAGGAGATTCCTCCTTGACAGGAGAAGCAAGCATCTTTTCCACAGATGGTTCATTCTCACTCTCAGATGTAGAGGAAACAGTTGTAGCAAGCGCCTTCTTGATGGCATCGTTGATTGCCATTTCTCCCTTAGTCATAGGCTTTTCGCTTGGAGGACGACCCTTTCGCTTTTGCGGAACTTCAAAATGACTTTCCGCAATTTCAATTCCGAACTTGGCTGCTTCTGCTACCGCATCCTCCCGCTTAATTTTCTGCTTTGCAATAAAGACACCAAAGCTCACCGCTGTTTTTCCAGTTTCTGGATTCTTGTAGTCCTTTCCTGCTGCATCTGCTGCGAGGCGATCATCGACGGTTCCGCATTTGGTCTTCCCATCTGACTTGAACTGCTTAAAGCAAGTTGCGCAAAATCCATCAGACTTTGGTGCCATGATACACTGGGAAAGCATTCCCCCGTTAGGTCGGAGTCCCTTGCACCATGTCTCGACTAGAACACCAGTCCATGGAAGAGCATGTTTCGGCTTCACATATTTTCCCGTTTTCTTCTTTGGTTTTGATTCTTCCTTTTGCACCGGTGGCGCAGGTGGTGTCGGCGTCTTGGATTTCTCGATAGTTGGTTCAGGGCTTTTCACTTCAGTTGTCGTAGTTGAAGTCTCTGATTCAGCCAGCTCAACCGGCAACGGAGCCGGTTTTTTTACTGGCGTAGCATTTTTCACAGTAAAGTCGCCATCGTCCAAGATCCGCATGGCCTCGATATAGTTGAATCCGTAGTGCTTAGCAAGACGTTGAACAACATCTGCTAGTTCGCGTTGTGCTGCATCAGTAATTGCGTTGGTGAAAGTGCGCATCATCGTGTGATTGGTGAATGAGTTCTCGTGTTTATGTGTATTCATCAAACCAACAAAAAAGCATTTCAATTTTTTGCTTTCGTCACCCATTTCTTTGTTTAGCTAACTAAACCAACCTATACACCTTATGAATAATAATTGGCTGTTTAAATTCACAATTTTTCTTTAGAATCAATTTCCCAGAGCGCAGCTTCATATACTTTGCAAAGTAACTATCATAATTATAATAAAATTGTTCAAAATTGATACAAATGTTGCATTTTTTTGTTGGGTCGTCTGTCCATCCACAAGGGCATCTAATATAATCCTTAAAACTTTTTAACTCTTCTACAACTTCTTTGGTCCATCTTTCATATTTTGAACTTTTAAATAGATTCGGCTTATGTATATCATTATAAATTGTTGTGATAGAATGATATAATCCAGTATGTAAAAACCTATGCATATATGATTTTGTTTTTGCATTTTGAACAATAATATGAATCCAATTCATCACAAAATTAATATAATGAATAACTGAATTATAAATTAATTTATCGTTATAAATAGTTCTTTTTATATTTGAATTGTTTGTTTTTTTAAACAATTTAAATAATTTATAACAGTCATTAAACCACTTTTCTGTATTCATTTCAAAACCTATGTCTGAAATATATTTTACACCAGAACGAAGTCTGTGAATTGGTTGAGAAGTATTTCTATTGATTTCAAGATTTGACTCTTCATAATTATATTTAAACTTCAAAATTATCCACCAAACCAAAGACGGGAGAGAAGTATTATTACCCAGAAAATTCGCAAGTGTTTTGGAAGGATTTAAAGGTTTGATTATGATGGTCATGCTACGCTGGTTCTAATTCAAAATTTAGATCTAGATTCTATTTTTATATTATTTTTTTTTCAATTTTTTACTATCTCTAAAATTGAAATGCTTTTTCACTCAAAAACATCGATACATTTCCAACTCTTCAGTAAAATGCAAACTCCGCAAAAATTAACTGATCAACTACTTCAATACTACATTCAACAAATCCAAGAGGGAAAAATAAGGTTTGTTGATTTAGAAAAAAAACTACCTATTAGTATAGCTAATCTTATAACATTTCTACTTCGAAGAGATGCTATAAAAAAATACAAAGAAACACAATTTGAAGAATTTAAGACCGAATTGTTAGTGTCTACCGCAGAAAAAATTGAAATTCATGAAGATATGAGATTAGTACATGATATTGATGGTGTTGATCGTGAATACGTTAGAGATATTTCCATAAAATTTAAAGATGCTAGAAAAATGTATGCAGTTGTTGAAGATCCACATCCAGACTTTCTTATGGATCAAGATAACATAATTATGATGAGTGATAGAAAAGAAGAATTAGAAAAAGCATTTAATCTAAATCATGATGACGATCTTTTCCTTGTAGAAATATTTGTAGATTATTACCATACAATTAATGAATATGAGCATCCCAGTTGGGAACGAATCTTCAAATACGTAGAAAAAAAATGTGGATTTTACAAAGATATTGAATTTGAATACGAAGAACCTTATGAAGATCGTTACAGCGATTTTTGATATAAAATAAAATTACAGTGTTTTAATATAGTATTATCTTGAAAATCAGTTATTTCTCTTCCTCTTTCTTCTTTATTTAAAAACATGTAATGATTAAAATAAATATGATTAAAATGAAGAGGCAACATAGCTTTTCCAGATGTTATCATATGAACTGAAAAAGTTTTTACATTTTTAGGTATAACAAAATTTTTTTCTCTCCCACTTAAAGTTATTTCATCACAAGAAAAAATATTTAAAAAATCATATCCTTTTGTTGATAAATTATCGGGATTAGTAAAACATTTATTCAAAAGTCTAAAACTTCCAACTTTATTTTTATCTAAATCTGAATGAGAAAGCAAATTTTCAAAAAAAATGTCTATGTTAGAATGATTTTGCATATTAATATATTCATCTACATCAAATAAACCAATTAATTTACAATTTCTAAAAGCGTAAATTGAATGGTTTTGTTGAGTAGTCTGCCCACTTATTCCAGAAATTGGTAAAATATATGGATATGGCCATTTAATTAATACTACTATTTCTTTGTCAATTAAATCCTTAAGAACTTTTTTCAAATTACTTTTTTCCGAATTGTTACTATTATCATAAATTATAAAATGTGAAATACCAATATTAATATGAAACATTATCCACTGTCTGATATAATTATCTTCATTCAATACAATCGTTGACATAATTATTTTATTTTTAAATTCGGGATACTTATTTACTTTTACATCAAATATTTCATTATTTATTAAAATTTGTATATTTTTTACATATTCCGTTTCTGTTAATAATTCATAAATATATGTATGTTTATGAGGACAAATATATAATTCAAATTTTAAACTTAAATATTCAATCTTTGGTGGATTAATTTCGGCAGGCATAATAATTATTAATTTATTATTGTCATTATGAAAAATGTCATATATATATTTTATATCAAAATTATTAGTCATTACTAATATAATGTATATATATATAATTATAATTTTTATAACTATTTACTTATTGTTAAAATTTAAAGATTAATTATATTTATTACCCAAATATGACATTTAATGTTGATGAATTAAATACAGGAGATATCTTACTTTTCCATCATACAAAAAATTGCAGTTCCTGTTATAATTCAATTTTTTCATGTGTCACAGGACTCATAGAATGTTGCACCCAAAGTGAATTTTCTCATGTGGCCATGGTTGTACGAGATCCCGAATTTACAACACCACCTCTCAAAGGTTTATATGTATTAGAATCAAGTTTTGAATTATTTCCTGATGCTGAAGATGATAAATACAAGTTTGGAGTTGAGTTAGAAGATTTCGATAAAGTAATGGCATCAGCAAAAGAACATGGTAAAGTCATGGTGAGAAAACTAAAATGTAATCGTGACAAAAATTTTTATCAATTACTTAAAGAAGCTCACAAAGAAGTTCATGACAAACCATATGACTTCTATCCAACCGATTTTTTTAATGCCCTTATCCATAAGCAGGGTGGAGATTCAGGACAAATAACATCAAGATTTTTCTGTTCAGCATTAATAGCGTTTATTTATGTTAGGTGGGGTTTTCTTCCCTACAGCACAGAATGGACTCGAGTAACACCAAAAATGTTTTCGTCAAATAAATCCAACTCAAATCCCTATAATTTAGTTTTTAAAAATTGCAAAGTAAATCCTGAAATTGAAATTTAATTTTTCATTTTTCATTTTTAATTTTCAAATTTTTTTTTATTTTCCTCTCTCTCTCTCCCGCACCTGATACTTTTTTGTAGGAATAATACTTTGTATCGGAAGTCTTAAACCGATACATATTTTAGTATGTTTATTACCATATTTAGGTAATAAATATATTATTAATTTCTTTGATACTTTTCCGATACTTTTTCTTGACACTTATAATTAATTTTGTCATTTTAGTTTGTTTGTTTATATAGTGTAAATCATGGGTTTTGACCACTCAAAAAATACTCAAGAAAAACTCATGAATTTCTCAAGAAAAAAATACTTTTACTCATGAAAAATTCAAGGATTTTTAGTAGGTTGGAGGAGGGGGAGCAGGAATTCCATTATTTTCCATTCTCTCTGAAAAAAGTTCCAAAATATTTTTATTCACTTTTGGAATACGCCATCCTTTATAAAAGTTGCCGGGGCGTAATGTAAATTCCCCAAATAAAACCCCTTCGGTCGTAATATAAAAATCAATTCGCACAAAAAAAGATTTGGAGAAATTTAACATTTTACAATAATGTTTCATCATTTCTAAATCTCTCTTAAGTGGAAAAATATCATAATTAAAATTGTCTGTTAATGCGATATCATTTCTTAAATCATACCAAAAACTTTTTATAATTTCTCGTTCATCATCTCTTAGAATTATACTAATAAATTCTGCTACTCCGTTAAAAACAAACATTTTATAATCGATTAATCCATGAGCTGTTTTCCGATCTGGTCCATAATATTCATTTGTAAAATACTTATTCTCTAATAATTCTTCAATCATAACTGGAACATCACTTCCTACATCCTCTTTTGATTTCCATGCCATTTCTCGCTCTTCATTATATAAATTTTCTCCATTTCTTAAACAAAGGACATGTATACCATCTTGGCCTTTGTCATATTTCACAACACAATTTTTGGGCATATTTTCACATTTTCCAAATTCACCATAATGATACACTTTAGCTGTTGGAACATTACAAGATAAAGCATAAACGTAAGATAAAAATTTATTAGAACATATATCACGAATCGAAATATGAGTTGCTTCATCTTGAGGAATACCAGTTAGTTTCACCAGTAATTTTGAAAAACTTTTATTACCATGAAGTGTATCTCTTTGCCTTTTAACATTAAAAATATGTCTTATAAAACTATTTTTCATATTTGGAATTTTTTCGACTGGTCCGACATATTTTCCATCTTTTGCCTTTTCTGATTTATGAGCAGGTGTTTTCGAAACTTCAAAAATACTAGTCATTATGTAGAATAAAATGAGAATTAAAATTCTATTTTTTTACTAATGTATTATAAATATCTAAAGTTCTAGCACTACTATCAGAAGCTTGTGTAAATCTGGGCATCCAAAAGTATGGAATAACATTTCCACGATGTGCAAAGTGTTTCTCAAATATAGAACGATAATATTTTTGCTCAGGCGTTTGAGGAGGATTTACAAGACTATCCCAGTCAATTCCTGATTGTTCAAGATCAGGTAAATTATCTTGTATAGTTTGAAACCATGATTTTTTATTAGAACTTACTCCGTCACTAAAAGCTTCTTTGGTTCTCCACATCACTTCTTGGGGTAATAATTCTTGGGAGTTAAAACACTGGCGTAATATATACTTTTCGCATGATTGGCAATTTTTATGATCTCTTAACTCTTTTGGAAGGGTAAGGTAATGTTCCACAAGGGATCTATCTAAAAAGGGCGTTCTAGCTTCTAAACCATGATAAGAAATACAACGGTCTGATCTTAATCCATCGAAAAAATGAATATTAGATAACAAACGTTTACATTCTATATCAAAATCATGAGATGTAGGCGATTTATGAAAATATAGATAACCTCCACTCATTTCATCACTACCATCTCCATTAAATATAACCTTTGCTTCACTATGTTCACTTATGTATTTAGCAATTAAAAAATTACCAACACTTGCTCTTACTGTAGTAGTATCATAACTTTCAATTGCATAAATTACCTCCGGAATAGCGGCTAAGAACTCTTCTTCTGACACAACTACAGATGTATGTTTCGTTCCTAAATATTGAGCGACCTTTTCAGCGAATTTAAGATCCTCCGATCCTTCTAAACCAATACTATAAGTTTCCAATTTGGATCGATCTGAAAAATGCTTAGCAACAAGTGCAGTAATTAAACTACTATCTAATCCTCCAGATAATAAACAAGCAATTGGACGATCTGTCGTAGTTACTCTTTTTCTAACTGCTTCTTCTAATCTTACGCTAATTTGACCTATATATTTATAAATAATATATTCAGATGGATAAGGAATTTCCATACGCTCCATAAAAGGGAAGGATGCAAAACGTTTATTGTATATAACTCTTCCTGTTAATAAATCAATTTTGGAGTAGGTGCCAGGAGTAAATTGTCTTATTTCGCCTTCTCCAAAATCTGTTAATTGTTTCATTTCTGAGGCACTTGCTATAAAATCATTCCCTGAAAATGTAAACATAGGTCTAACTCCATATGTATCTCTTGCAAGGAAAGCTAGGTTTTGTTCCAAATCTATTAAAACAAATGCGAAAACACCATCCAAAATTTCCAACATTCCATCCATTCCGTATTTTTCATAAAGATGAAGGATTATTTCGCAATCAGAATTAGTTTTCGTGGTGATATTTAATTCGTCATAAATTTTCTTATAATTATAAATTTCTCCATTACAAATTAAATACAAATTATTTTTTATTAAAGGTTGGTTACTTTCAGGATCAAGTCCATTAATAGCTAAACGATGAAAACCTAATGTTACAAAATCATTTATTTTTGAAAGTTTAGAGAATTCAGGTCCTCTTCGGTTGGCACGGTTAGACATTCTTTCTAATACATCGTTATCAATACCTGAGTTGCCTAAAACTGAAAAAATACCACACATTATTATTAAATATAAAAGGAAAATTTTAATATCTATTTACAATATATACTTAATATGTACGGTGTAGTAGATGGAGTTTATTATTGTAATATGGATCGTGTCCAACAATTAAGCAATAGAATTTATGAACGAAATATTCCTTCTGAACCCTTAAAACCAGATATTTCTCCAAGACCTGAACAAACTAAATTTACAATTTTGGGAAAGACTCCTCCTCCACTTCCCGAATCTCTTAAACCATGTTCGGCAGAACGTTCTTATCCTAATTACGAACCAAGTAAAATTTTTTATCCGGGTGATGCCCAAGCACCATGGTATGGTTTTGCGTCAAATATTAATACTGAATCCTCTTTAAGAAACCAATTTTTTGCGCTGCAAAAATGTGATCAATCAAACTATGTTCCTTCCAGTCAAAGTGATTTATATAAAGTAAAAGTCACTTCTCAACCTATGCCACAACCTTTTCCTGATCTTTTTAGAAAACCAGAATTTTCACCTCATCAACCCAATACATGTAATATTGCAGGTGATCTTTTTCATAACCATACCCATCAACAACTTAAGGATATGTAAGATATACTAAATATATAATAAATGAATAATAGTGACGATCTCGCATATTTAATGAATCCAGCATTATATGATAAATATAAACAATTATCATCTAATGAAGAAGAAATTCAGTTTATAGAAGAAAAAAAATTTTATAGAAAGCGTATTCTTCAGATGGCAAAAGATTGCACACGATATAAAATATTTAAAGATGCTGAAATACCACCTAAATCAATTTTAAAAACCTATAACGAATTTATCCGCGTTTGTATTTCTCATTTTAAGATCGAGGATGAAAATGAATATTACCAAACTGAATACAACGACGTAGAGTTCAAAACAGAAAAGGATAAAACTGTAGATCCAATTAATATACAAAATTTAGATACAGAGCTTTTAGCAAATGTTCCACAAAATAAAGTTGTTACGATGGAAGATTTTGTAACAAAAAAAAGTAATAAAATAAACAGTAAGATTAAACCACCAAAGGAAAAAAGAGTAAATGTAAAAGATGAAAAATATAGAACAAAAGGTGTAAAAAAAAATAAATCTAAAGATTTATTAGATAAATAACTATGAAATTAGAAAGTTGTGGCCCATCAAAAGAATTAAATTACACGTGTTACAGCAGGGAATCATTACTAAAATTACGTGATCTATGGAATGCAAGGCACCCTGATTCTAAAATTAAAAGCAAAGATAGTAAAGAAATATGGAAAGCTCTCCGAAAAAATTTAGAAAATGTATGCGATAAAGAATCATGTTGGTTACGTCAGAATTTTGTAAAACATGATCTCTCCAACGAATTAAGATTATATACATTTGCACCTAAAGCACCGGTTGAATGGAAAAAGAATAAGAATGAATGGTTAAGTAGTATTGATATTGAAAAGGTAATGAAACAATATGAACATTTAAATAAATCATTTGTTTTTCTTGGACCATCACCAATCGATTTTGATTCAAAAATGCTATATGGCGAGTGTGTTTGGGAAGAACTTTGTCATTTTAATTTGGAAGACCTGTTAAAAAAAAATAAATGTAAAATAGGAATTGTGTTTAATTTAGATGAACATTGGAAAGATGGCTCACACTGGACATCTATGTTTATAGATATTCCTACAAAACAAATCTGTTATTTTGATAGCGGAGGAGATGATGTTCCTATAGAAGTATGTAAATTCAAAGATCGAGTTTTACAACAAGGAAAACAAGTAGGAATTGATTTTAAATTCCACAAAAATTTCCCATTTGAACATCAGATGAAAGATAGTGAATGTGGCATATATTGTTTATATTTCATTATTAGTATGATTTCAAAACCTAGTTTTTCTAGATTTAAAAATAAGAGAATAACTGACAAAGAAATGGAAAAATATAGGAATATCTATTTCAGATTATAATTTTTTAAAGTGAACTGTCTCGATTTGGTGGAGGATATGGAATATTAAAATAAGTTGCAGTATAACCATTATTCCCTAAACTTGTTTGGTCTGTTGAAGTATTATTTAATGCTGGGGAATTCATCGAAATATCAAATTGATAGGTTAGTGGTTGAGTATTATTTAATGAAACTGAGTTTCTGGAATTACTATTATTTTCGGTGTTATCGTTTTCACTATTTATACCATTTATTTGTCTAATATCATGTCTACATACCGGACATGTAACATGATTTTGAAACCATCGGCGTAAATGTCGTGTTGAAAAGCAGTGGCCACATCTGGTAATTTGGGTTATTTCACTTTCTTCAGTAAATGGTTCCATCGTAATTGGACATGTGGTCGATGTTTCTGGTAGATCAGCAAAAGAAACAGAATTCGTTGCTGCTTCAATTTCTTCTTCAGTTGCTCTAATATGAACAGGATCCCAAAATAATGAATTTATCATATTATTAATTAATGGAGTTAAATTAGAATTATTAGCTGTTGTAGTTGTATTTGTATTTCTTAAAGGTGAGGCTTCATTTGATGAAAACATACTTCTAGTAGGTGTAATATTACGGTCTCTACTGTGGAGAGAAGAATATGGTCTGTTTGGTGTTCTTCTTGTTGTTGTGTTAGGTTGAGAGCCAGATTGACTTTGCCGACGACCGTATGTATTATACATATTTTGATTTAAAACTTCCATTTGCCCCATAATTTGATTTAACATTTCTATATGCCTTGTGACATAATTTAAATAATCGCGGTTTGTATTCATATAATTAATAATATATATAAAGATTTTTAAATATATTTTTTCAATAGGATGGATAATGGACTAACTGGCCTAGCTAATTTAGGAAATACTTGTTTTATGAATACTTGTATTCAACTATTATCACATACGAATGAAATATATGATACCTTAAAAGATAAAAAGATTGATGAAAATTCTTTACTTCATGAATTTATTCAACTTCGTGAAATGATGTGGAGTGAAAATTGCACAATTAATCCGGGAAGATGGGTTCACTGTGTCCAAAAAACAGCCGCTAAAAACGATTTGGTCCTATTTACTGGATTTGCTCAAAATGATTTGCCTGAGTTTCTCATATTTATTATTAATAATTTTCATGATACAATTTCTAGAAAAGTAACTATGAATATTAATGGAACTCCTAAAGATGAAACGGATGATATGGCTATAAGGTGTTATTCTATGATGAAAAATATGTATCAAAAGGAATATTCTGATATTCTTAAACTATTTTTTGGAATTCACGTTTCTCAAATTGTTAATCCTTCAACAAAAAAAATTTTAAGTAACTCACCCGAGCCATTTTTTGTAGTCGAGTTGCCTATTCCCTCTAATCATAAAAACCCATCTTTGTATGATTGTTTTAAATATTTTTCAGAACCTGAAAGACTTGAGGGAGAAAATGCATGGCTAAATGAAAAGACTAATAAAAAAGAAGATGTAGATAAACAAATGGTATTTTGGAGTCTTCCTGAAATATTGGTAATATCTTTAAAAAGATTTACTAATTTCAACAGAAAAATTAACGTTTTAGTAGATGCTCCTCATGAAAACTTAGATTTATCCAAGTATGTCAAAGGCTATAATAAAGAAACTTATAAATATCAACTGTTTGGAGTTGCAAATCATATTGGAAATGCTATGGGAGGACATTATTTTGCTCATATCAAAGGAAAATCTGGAAAGTGGTATGAATTTAATGACACAGTTGTAAAACAAATTAAGGAAAATAATGTTATTTCTCAAAAAGCTTATGTTTTTTTCTATAGAAAATATAATACAGATAGATGAATGTTAATTTTGATGATGAAAAAGCTATGAAAACTTTACATGGATTACAACCTAATTATCAATTTATTAATAAATTTGGCACTAATCCAGTCATGATAGGAATACTACTTTTTATTATTCTTATTTATTATTTTGTAATTAAAAGTTCGATAAGTGCTGAATCTGCCTCAGCCTCTTTACCGCAAACTGGAAGTTCTATGAATTTAATGGAAGTATTTTTATGGTGTTTGTTTATAGGTTTATTATTATTAAATGGAGTTCGATATTTTTTTGATTTAGACATTACAACGAGTATTCAAAATATTTTCTCTAAAGAACCTGAAGTAGATATTAATATTACAAAACTTTCAGGAAAGCCAATTGATCCTGAACCAGCACCTGTTCCTGAGATAAAATATGAAAATCAAGTGTTCCATATACCCGGTAATAAATATACATTTCAAGATGCTCGGGCAATTTGTGCTGCTTATGGAAGTAAATTAGCCAGTTATGATCAAATTGAAAATGCATACAATAAAGGAGGAGAGTGGTGTGGTTATGGCTGGTCACAAAATCAAATGGCATTATATCCAACTCAAAAAAAAACATACGATAAATTGCAAACAATTGAAGGACATGAACATGATTGTGGAAGACCGGGAGTAAATGGAGGGTATATTGCCAACCCAAATGTAAAATTCGGGGTAAATTGTTATGGACATAAACCAAAAATTACCCCGACTGAAGAAAAATTAATGGAATTAGATGAATTATATCCTAAAACCAAAGATGAAATAACATTTGAAAAGAAGGTTTATGAATGGCGTAGAAAATTAAGTGAAATATTAATAGCTCCATTCAACAAGACATCTTGGAGTAAATTATAAACATGTAGAAATTTATAAATTTTTCTATATGTTTATCAAAGATATGGTATTTGGGTATTTAATAGCGACCGGAATTGAAACAGGCTTAGAATTAGGATTTTGGCTAACCAAGAAGACTGTGAATGGAATCTACTATATGATTTATGGAGAACAAGAAGAAATACAGGAAAATGAAATAAAAAAATTACATGATGAAATTGCTGAATTGAAAGAGTTAATTCAAAAAGAGTTAGAAGAAAAACATTAGTATACTTATACTTAAATGAGAATTGCTATTCTGGATGGTCTCCGTATTCCTTTTCAACCTAGTGGTGGAATGTATAGGAGGAGTATGCCATATGATCTTGTAAATGCTTGTTTCACAGGCATACTAAATAGAAATACTCCTTTAGTAGATAAGATAGATGATGTATCAGTTGGAACTGTTATGCAAGATGTAAAAACTACTAATATTGCACGCGAATGTGGAATAAATCAAAAAATTAGCCCTACTGTGCCTATGCAAACCATAACTCAAGCATGTATATCAAGCTCTAGAGCTCTCTGTTCAAGTGCTGAAAGTATACTAACTCAAAATTCTAATTTAGCTTTGGTTGGTGGAGTGGAAACGTTTTCTGACCTTCCAATTCGGTATTCAAAGAAAATGAGACAATTTATGATTAGTTTACCAAAAATGATGAAACAGGGACCAAAAACTGTAATGAGTGAAAGTTTAAAAATTAATATATCAGATTTAAAACCAGAACTTCCATCTATTTCAAATTTTACAACTGGCGAATTGATGGGAGAAACATCTGAAAAAATAGCTAAGAGATTTTCAATTTCACGACTAGATCAAGACGAATTTACTCTCCTTTCCCATAAAAACGCATCAGACGCACACAAAAAAGGATTATACGAAAATGAAATTCTTAAATATAATGGTGAAACGTTTGAAAATAATATTAGATCCGATTTAACAATTGAAAAATTACAAAAATTAAAACCTTCCTTTGTAAAAGAAGGAACTCATACTGCTGGAAATTCAAGTGGTTTAACTGATGGAGCAACTGCATGTTTAATTAGTAGTGAAAGTTTGGCTAAATCATTAAATATAAAACCACTAGGTATATTAAAATCTTGGGTTTTTACTGGGACGGATCCTTTTGAAGAAATGTTGTTAGGTCCTGCCTATGCTATTCCAAAATTACTGGCCAAAAACAACTTAAAAATGGAAGATATTGATGTATTTGAAATTCATGAAGCCTTTGCTGGGCAATTATTGGCCAATTTAAGAGCTTTAGAAGTTAACGGGCATGGGAAAGTTCCTTTAGAAAAGTTAAATAAATGGGGAGGATCTTTAGCAATTGGACATCCTCTAGGAGCAACAAATATAAGAAATGTAACTACTGCTTGCAATAGATTGAGGGAAGAAGGCGGAAAATACGCTCTTGTATCTGCATGTGCAGATGGAGGATTAGCAAATGCAATCTTAATAGAATCAGTTTAAATACAAAAGTGTAAAATAAATATAATTCATGGAAAATACAAATGAAATTTTACGAGGAGTAAATACCTTTTTATTTGTAGATCCTAAAGGAAAAGATGAGGTGAAATGTGAAACTAGAATTAGTATTTCAGAGAGAATCTTTTTAAATCTACCTCAAATATTCATTAACTTGGATTCATCTTATATTGAAGAAGATAAATCAAAAACACCTATTAATAATTATAATGATTTTAATAAACATACCTCGTATCCCTTATCTTCGATGATTAAAAGTTTTTCTGTTATTAAAAATGAAATGACAGAAAAAATCGTTGAATTTATTTTAAAAGAAGATTTTGATCTTGCTGAGCATACTGGTTCTACAACGCCGATAATGTATCGTAGACAATTATTAAATTTTTTAGCCGAATTAGCTGAATAATTTATTTTATTTTACTTTATTTGCCAACTTTAAATCCACGTCTGCGGAGCATATTTCGTGATTTATTAGCAACTCTAGTATAAACTCTGCGTTTCATCGTTGGATGCCCTTTTCCTCTATATGAACTGCGTTTTTTCCCCCACTCTTTAGCTCTTATATAAGCAGCCCACAATCCTTTAGAACTAATCTTACATGTATTTTTTTTGCATACAGGGAAACTCTTTTTGGGTCCTAAGAAGCATTTTTTTCCACATCGTCTTAACATTTTTGTTCTTTGAGCAGTTGATGGTTCTTGTTTACTCCATCCTTTCCATGGAACGTGTTTACGAGTTCTTCTGCGATCTCTTCGTCTACCTCCTTGTTTTTTAGATTTGGGAGCTGAAGGCATTTTTTGATTTTTTTTCAAATTGTAACCTAATTGAATACTGCTTGGTGGAGCAACACCAGATGGATCCGGTTTAGCTCTTACACTTGTTGAAGGAAATGGAGAAACTCCATCTGCTCTGGCATGATCCATTCTCCAACCAGCAGTTGCACCATATGGGGCATTAGGATCTTGGCTATAATTTCCTCCTAAATCGGGAAATAAATATGGATTATTTTGTTGAGCCATTATTTTATATATTATGTTAAGAAGATAAAATAATCTAATTTATGGTTCTTGTTTACCCCATTTGTAAATAAAACGTAAATAATATACTAAACCGGTTAATGAAAAACATATTAAAGCCGAATAAATCGAATAAATATGCCTATTTTCATTTGTTAAGGGAACTCCAAAAAAATCTAATACAGGGTCAATTATTGTGTAGTCTTCATGACAAAATCTCCTTTCTAACCTAGATAAAATACAACCGCCAAATAGATTAAATATAATAAAAATAACAATATTAAAGAAGACCGTCAATTTAAACATTTTTTTACTACCAAATAAAATAAAAAAGGCAGCTAAATTAGGGAAAAATAAATGAAACCCTCTTAATATATTACAAATTTGTTTATCAGTTAAATTTGTTTTCCTTAATATTCTCTCGGCCGTATCTAAAATTTTTTTTTGCATATATAAATAATTGACATTTGTATTCGTATTGAAACTTATTTATTTATGTATGGTAAAAGTAAGTAATTTTTTGAATAAAAATGCTTACATTTATAGTAGTTTTTTTTGTATTATTATTAATTTACATACACGTTTTATTCCACTGGAAAGTTTCAAATGAAATAGATATTCCCCATGTTATAACCCCTCAAAAAGATGTATTAGAACAAGTGGCAGATTCAAAACAACCATTTTTATTTGAAAAGGATATTACTCCTATTACAAAATTTGTAATGGAAGGAAAAAATGAAAATGTTTTATTAATTAAAAGTGATAAATCAGAATTATCTGTGCCTCATAAAGCGATGTTAACAGTAATTAAAAAGGAAAAATATTTAAGTTATAAGAATTCTCCATTTGTTAAAAATATTCTTTTAAATGAAAATAATACATCACAACTTGATAAATATCTAACTCCTCCGATGATGATGATAAGAAAATGCGATTTAATTTACGGTAATCATGATGCGGCAACTAAATTAGAAAAATCCTTTAATCACCGAAATTATTTTATTTGCTTAGAAGGATCCGTCAATATAAAACTAATTCCCCCTCGTTATGCAGATAAATTAAACAATAATACAATTGATTTATGGGAAAAAAATGAAAATAATTTAGAGTGTGACATAATTAATTTGACAATTAACCAATGCACCATCATACATATTCCTTCTTACTGGTTTTATACTTTTCAATTCCACGATCAAGGGTGTTTACTTTCGTTATCTTATATTACATATATAAATGCTATCTCTCAAATTCCAAACAAAATTACATCATACATCAAGTTAAAAAAAATTGAATTTTAAAATAAAGTTATAATTGTATATATACAAAGATGGAATCTCCATCTCTACGGCGAGCCTTCATCTTTATTCAGGAACGAAAATACAATCAGTTTTTCCTTTCAATTGACAAAAAAATACAAAAAACTCCACCTAAATTTAATCCACTACAACATAAATTACTTGATCAAGATGAAATAGATTATTCTGAAGATGGGAATGAAGTTAAGCTTATTCACTCTCCTGTAAGGCAGCACAAATCTATTCCTGGGGTTTTGATTTTGTCGAATAAAAAAACATTTGGAAGACACGGAAAAAAAATGCTTTATCAGTGTTTTCCAGATGATAAACATTTGCCAGTATTCTTAATACCTTATCAAGAAAAGGTAAGATTTTCAAAGAATCCTTCTAACCTATACGTAACGTTTGAATTTTTAGAATGGAAGGGAAAACATCCAGTTGGACGTCTAACGAACAGCTTAGGTTCGGTCGACGATCTATCAAGTTTTTATGAGTATCAATTATATTGTAAAAGTCTAAATGCATCAATTCAAAATTTTACAAGAGATGCGGCTCAAGCATTAAAACAAAAAACAGAAAAGGAATTTATTCATATAATTTTGGAAAAATATCCACAAATTCATAATAAAATAGAAAGTAATACTAAGATATTTGCCATAGACCCTAAGCACAGTAGGGATTACGATGACGCTTTTAGTATAGAAATGCACTCTCCTAGTGAATATACACTTTGCATCTATATTTCAAATGTTTCTTTATGGATGGAAGTGCTAGGATTATGGGATTCATTTTCAAACCGTGTTTCTACAATTTACCTTCCTGACAAACGAAGACCCATGTTACCAACATGTCTTTCTGAATGTTTATGCAGTCTAGTTGAAAAGCAAGTTAGATTTGCATTTACTTGCGAAATGAAAATAAAGGATGATGTTATTTTGGAAAAAAAATATTATAATTCTGCAATTGTCGTTCACAAAAATTTTAGGTATGATGAACCTGAACTTGATGGATTTCTTCCCTATCAGCAAATTTTTGAATCAGCCATAAGTCTTAAAAATAAATATAGAGGTATAAATTATATCAGGGGGAGTCATGATATTGTAAATTACCTTATGGTATTAATGAATAATTTTTGTGGAAATGAAATGATTCATTTTAAAAATGGTGTTTATCGCTCACTAATCGCAAACGATCCTCTTGCAATTCCGGACACATTAAGTGAAGACGCAACGACATTTTTACAATATTGGAATACAAATGGCGGGCAATATGTTCATTTTAGTGATGATATTCATCATGACGTTATGAAATTACATAATTACATTCATATTACTTCGCCAATTAGAAGATTAGTAGATTTGCTTAATTTGATGCAGCTTCAAATAAATATGAAGCTAATAAATTTTGGTGATTCAGCACATGCCTTTTTAAATAAATGGTTACAAAAGTTAGATTACATTAATAAAACAACAAGAGCGGTTAGAAAAGTTCAAAGTGATTGTTCGTTACTGGAAATGTTTACCAATCATGAAGATTTGTATCAAAAACAGCATCATGGTGTTGTATTTGATAAAATTAAACGGAATGATGGTTACTTTCAATATGGAGTTTATCTATATAATTTAAAAATGGTAACACGAATTAAAATGTTAAATGATGTAGAAAATTATACTGAACATTTCTTCAAGATATATCTTTTCCGTCAGGAAGATACATTTAAGAAGAAAATAAAATTACTTTTATGTTAATTAATACAATTCTCTATGGTATAAAAGCAATTTAATTAGATTTCTTAGTTTTATTTCTTCCTTTACTCCTATGTTTTCGCATAGTTTTTTTTTGTATACCTAAAAAATCCCTAATTGGAATCATTATATCATCTTCATTAATTCTAGCTGTTTTTTTATGATATCCATCATTAGCATACTGACGATGAAAATTACGAATACACTTATAAAGGTAAGAATTAGTTCCATAATCTAAAAATCTAAAATAACTATTTTGTAATTTATGAATTATAAATGAAGGACGTAAAGGATGAAAATAAGGTTTGACACGATTATAAGTCAATAGAGGATTATTCATTTTTGAGTGATATAAGTCATCAAAAAATATTACTTTTGCAGTTGATGGAATAGATGCACACCGAATAATTTCTTGATAGGTTTTTTCGAAGGACGTTCTCGCATATGGGCCTTTAGGATCAGTATGTTTATAACCGGGAACAATCGCATAAAATAAATTAGTGATACCTGCCCTCATCTCCATATATTTAAGAATCATCTTTAACCATTCTACCTCACCGGTATTATTTGTATATAAAACAACACGAACATTATTAGAATTTTTTTTAAGAAATTTAAATACTTTAAAAATACCTGGTCTAAAATATTCTTTTTCAAATACTTGGCATAACTTGTTAAACATATTTTGTCCGGAGACATTATAAACGGTCTGAAGGCATCCCCAAATAATACTGAGTTCGGTAAAATACCCTAAAGTTTCATCTAAATCGAAAATAACATATTTATGTGCTGGCATAATTGAATTCATGAGATAGTATACTACTATTTCTCTAGATAATTAATTACAGCTAATAAAGTTTCTTCTTGAGGATTTAATTTTTGAAAGATTAAGCATTTATTGACATCTACATTAAAAAACCGGCCCCAGTTATTTTTACACGTTATAAATATAGTGTCTGGTGTTTCCTTAAAATCAACTACAAAACCCCCATTTGTTAATGAAATATTTTCGTGACGCGTTAAATTAATCCATCTAATAAAGTTACCGATAACAACGTCCTTTATATTATCAATATAACGATATTTTTTTAAAGTAATATGATAATTTTTCAATTGCTCTCGAGATAATTGTAATCTTTGAAGAATGTCATTTTTTTCTTGACTAATTTTTGATGTATTTAATTCTAATATTCCTTTATTCGTTTCCTTTTCTAAAGCAAGTTCTATTTGATCTTTAGATGGAAGAGGCATATAATAACCTATAAAATAAGTTATTATATTATTTATTAATCTAATATGCATTCCACATAGAACTTCCCATTTCATTTGCAGCTACAGGTTCCGAAAATGGTTCTTGAGTAAGACCTGGAGTTTGAGCGTTAGGCATAGGATTATTAGGACCAGCAAACATAGAATTAAAGTTTGGACTATGTTCATTTGCTTGTAACTGAGAAATATTAGTAGTTCCCATATGTCCCACATCCGCTCTACTTGGTTGATGTTGTGGAATTGCTACCTGTTGTTGTCCTCCTGGTTGTTTTTGTTTGGATTTATCATTTTCATCTTTTTTAGTTTGTCCAGAAAGAGTGGTTCTTCCCTCAATCACATCAAATAATCTATCTATAAGAATATTAATTTTTTCACCAATTCTTGTTTGGAAACTTGCTGCAATTACAAGGAATAAGATAATTACGTTTGTAGTATGGAAAGGGGCATATGCACTTCCGCTGTAGGTTTTAAAATAAGTGACAAAGCGATGAATTAATAACATTCCAAAAAACATTAAAATCGCTTGTCCTAATAGTTCTAAAACTAATAAATAGCTAGGTCTTTCCTCATCCACTTCTGGAATAATGTGAGCAACACCTTTATTCAAAAGAATTACTGGAATAATTGCTAAAACCGTATATTGAATAATATTCATAAATTGGTTTTTTGAGTCTTCATCAAAATTAAATAAATGTTCCATAAAGGAAGTTTTCTTAATATCAGATTCTACTACTAATTTTTCACTTTCCATATATATGAACTATAAAGAGAAATAAAATAAAGATAAATGCTTAATACTTTTTAATAATGAGCAATCACGAAGAACATCAATATTTAGATTTAATCAAAACTATTTTAGAAAATGGAAGTGATGAAGAAGGCCGAAATGGTAAAGTGAAAGTTCATATTGGAGCTTCTATGAGGTTTTCGCTAAAGAATAACAAAATTCCATTCTTAACAACTAAGCGTTTAGCTTGGAAGACTTGTCTTAAAGAATTATTGTGGTTTATTAGGGGAGATACAAATAATAAACATTTGAAAGAGGAAAATGTTCATATTTGGGATGATAATGGATCACGTGATTTTTTAGATTCAAGAGGTCTTACTCACCTCGAAGAAGATGATTTAGGCCCTGTTTATGGTCATCAGTGGAGGCATTTTAATGCAGAATATTCTAACTGTCACAAAAGTTATGAAGGATGCGGAATAGATCAACTTGCCCAAGTAATCGAATTATTAAAAGATCCAAAGCAACGATCATCAAGGAGATTAATAGTGAGTGCATGGAATCCATGTCAGTTAGATGAAATGGCTCTTCCTCCTTGTCATCTATTAATGCAGTTTAATGTGGTAAAAGGGAACCAATTAACGTGTTGTTTGTATCAACGTAGTGGAGATGTTGGACTGGGAGTTCCATTCAATATTGCTTCCTATTCATTACTAACTAGAATTATAGCTTCTATATGTAATTTGGAAGCAAGTGAATTCATTTACTTTATCTCCAACGCTCATATTTATGATGATCATATAGAAAGTTTAAAAGAACAAATAGAGAGAGAACCTTATGAATTCCCAACTTTAAAGATTAAGGAAAAAATAAGTAGTATTGATGAAAAAATAAGTGTAGATAATTTCGAATTAATAGATTATAATTTTCATTCAAAAATTAATATGAAAATGCGTAAATAAGGTATTAAAAAATACGCTTTTAAATTTATAAATAATAAGATATGAATAGAGCTTCCCGTCTTTCTCAACAAGTTGCGCCAGAAATTACAAGTGAAGTTAATAATCAAGATACTCTATCCTCTGCTCCACGATTACCAAAGGGACAAATGCCAATTGAAGAAGTATTTAAAATGATGTGGGCACGAATGAATTTTCTTGAAAATGCCCTAAAGGAACGTCCTATTTCAAACGAAGTAACATCTTCAGAAGTAGAAAATTCAACAAATATTAATGACTTAACTTCTTCACCGGTTAACCAAGTTATTCAACGAAGTCATAATTTATCAAATGATGATTTGGAAGAAATTAAAAAGACTTTAAGTGAACATTCTTCAAAAATTCAAACGTTAGCTCAAGAAGTAGGTTCTTTAAAAAAGACCTTAGGAGAAACAATCGGAAATTTTAACCAATCAATTCAAATGATTGGAGGTGATATGACAGAAATGAATAATAAATATACTCAAATGAATAATTTTCTTATGGAAATTCAAACCACTCAGATTACTGTTAATAACCGAATTTTAAAACATTACAACGATAATTATAGTGATTTGATTGAAACTCAAATTACGGAAAGCGCTGATCAAAAATTTAATTCTAAAGATACCACTCTACCTGAAGAAGTAGAAAATCATGAAACTGCTGAAACCATATCAAAAGAGAATGAGGCGGAAGAAGTTTCCACAACAACAACAGAGACTGTCGAATCATCAACAGAAACTGTTAAGAAACAGAATAATGTAACTTTTAATATTGAGTAAAAAAATTGATTTAACAATTGTATAATATAAGTGATATACAACACTCACTTTTACTATGCATATTTTGCTTGATGGAAATAAGCTCCAACAGTTTTGTGACATTATTGGAAATTTGAAATTCTTGTGTGATGTAATTACATTTAATTTTTCCGATGAAGGTTTATATTCTCAAGGAATGACCTTTGACCATTGTGGAATATTTGAATTGAAAATGGGGTGTCACTGGTTCCATGACTATGAATGGGAATCAGGTGTAGATGCTGGAGAAATTAGCGTAAGCAGCGAGTTCCTCTCTAAGATTCTTTCTACAAGACAGCCATCTCAACATTTGGTGATTGAATATTCGGGAAAACCAGATCATATTACTATTAAATTGGCTTCTACAAAAGCACATGGAAAAAACCAAGAATTTCCCAAAGAATTTTGTTTGTCTTTGATTGATGTGGATCATGAAAAACTAGTGATTCCTCCTATGGAATATAGTGCCGAGTTTGGAATTGATAGTAAAGCACTTCAAACAACCAACGATCAGCTTTCTTTGTTTAACGAAACGCTAACAATTCACTGTAGCGAAGATGAAATTTATCTTCGATCCAAAGGCACAGAGGGACAGCTAAAAGTAACGCTTTTTAATGAAAAATGTGAACATATTACAGAATATGCAATTGAGGAAGAACTCAATCTTACACTTGATTTTAGTATCAAACATTTTAACTCGTTTTGTAGATTTATTAAAGTAAGTAACAATATTTGTCTTTCATTTAAAAAAGATGTTCCTATGAAGTTTGAATATATAACAGAAGTTGAGGGAGAAGAAAAGGAAGAGGATGAAAAAATGAATTTGGTATTTTATCTAGCTCCAAAAATATCAGATGATGATGATGAAGAATAAAATATATAAATAATTTTTAATTATAATAAATAAATGACTGAACAAGTTGTTCAATCCTTTATTAAAAATATTTTACGTAAAAATAAAAATGTTAAATCTCTTATTGGCAAAGGATTCCATGGAACTCATTTACCAATTCCAATAAAACGTTATGTTTTGGAAAATCCAAAATGGTATACTCCCTATTCACCTTACCAGGCTGAAATTTCACAAGGCCGCCTTGAATCCTTATTTAATTATCAAACTATGATTCAAAATATAACTGGGTTATCTATTTCAAATGCTTCACTATTAGATGGAGGAAGCACAGGAAGTGAGGTGTTGTCTATAAGTAATGCATATACAAAAAATAAAAGATCTATTTTTTATGCTAGTAATACATTGCACCCATATATTTTAGACATACTAAAAACCAAGTCTTGGGCAATGGATATTGATTTACGAATTAAAGATCCCAATTCATTTAATATTGATGAAAATGTTATTGGTGTTATGATGCAATATCCAGATACACATGGCTTTACAGATAGTATTAATTTAGATATAATTAAAGAAACAAAAAAAAAGGGAGGAGTTTCTTCATGTAGCACAGATTTATTATCTTTAGCTCATTTAAAATCTCCCAAAGAACTCGGTTTTCAAATTGCTTTCGGAACAGCGCAAAGATTCGGTGTTCCTATGTATTACGGTGGTCCTCATGCTGCTTTTATCGCAGCTGAATTAGATTTTTTACGATTACTTCCTGGACGAATAGTTGGAAAAACAAAAGATGCATCTGGTGACGAATGTTATAGATTAGCTTTACAAAGTAGAGAACAACATATACGTAAAGATAAAGCTACCAGTAATATTTGTACCTCTCAAGCTTTATTAGCGAATATTTCTGCACTGTATGCAATTTATCATGGAAATGAAGGATTGATTAAAATAGCTAATAATGTTTATAAAAATACTACAAATCTACATAATTCTCTTATCTTAGCTGGTTTTGAAATAATAAATAAAAATAATTTTTTTGATACATTAACTATTAAAAATACGAACGCTTTTAATATATATTCGAAATTAAAAAATCATGGATTTATTCCATATTGGAATAAAAATGAGCCTGATTTACTTTCTATTTCAATTGATGAAACAATAACAAAGAAAGAAATTGAAAGTATAGTGAAACAAATACAAAATTATATAGATATTTCAGAAAATTCTTATATTTCAAAAAAACCAAAATTAAATATGAAAAGAGAAACACCATATCTTACTAATTCTATTTTTAATAGCATTAATTCAAATGAAACAAAATTTTTAAGATATGTAAATTATCTTTCAGAAAAAGATTATGGTTTAACTCATGGTATGATTCCATTAGGATCATGCACTATGAAAGAAAATTCTGCATATCAATTAGAACCACTTTCTTGGGAAGAAACACTTAATTCACATCCGTTTATGCCTTTAGATTGTGTAGAGGGTTACCAAGAACTAATTAAAAAAACAGGGAATTTTTTAAAAGAATTAACAGGTTTTCCATATGCATCATTTCAAAGTAATTCTGGTGCTATGGGTGAATATACTGCTCTATTATGTATACGAAAATATCACAAAGATAAAAAAAAAACTATAATTATTCCTGAAAGTGCTCATGGAACAAATTTTTCTAGCGCTTCCTTGTCTGGACTTAAAGTAATAAAATTTAAAGACGTGTTGTTTAAAGATTTAACTAGGTTTGAAGAATTTGTAAAATTACATAAATCCGATTTAGCTGGTATGATGATTACTTATCCTAATACAAATGGTATTTTTCAAAAAAATATACACTTAATTTGTGAGATAATTCATGATTATGACGGTATTGTTTATTTAGATGGAGCAAATATGAATGCTTTAGCAGGAGTTGTTAAACCCAGCGATATTGGAGCAGATGTATGTCATTTAAATTTACATAAGACATTTTGTATTCCTCATGGTGGAGGTGGGCCGGGAATGGGACCAATTTTTTGTAATGATAAATTAGCACCCTTTCTTCCGACAAACAAAATACAAATTTCTGAGGATAATGAACCAATTAAAACAATTGGAACAGTTACTGCATCTATGTGGAGTAGTGCATCTCTTTTAACAATACCTTTATCTTATTATAAAAAAATGGGCTTATCTGGTATAAAAAAAAATACTCAAACGGCAATTAAAAATGCTAACTATATGAAAAATAAACTAAAAGATCATTTTAAAATTATGGAAGGAGAGGGAGATGTAGCACATGAATTTATAATTGATGTTTCGGGTTTAAAAAATGTTACGGATCTAGATATTAGTAAACGTTTAATAGATTATAGTTTCCATCCACCAACTATGTCATGGCCACATAAATCATCACTTATGATAGAGCCGACAGAAAGTGAACCAATTGAAGAGATAGATCGCTTTATTGAAGCCTTGATTTCAATAAAAAGAGAAATTCAAGAAAAACCAGAACTTCTTAAAAATGCTCCTCATCCCTTAAAACTTTTAGCCAAAGAATGGACTTTTCCATATTCGCAACAAGAAGCCTTTTTTCCAATACCGTCGTTACAAAGAAAAAAACACTGGCCTTCCACTTCTCGTGTTAACGATCTTTATGGTGATAAATTAATGTATAGTAAATAAAAAATATAAGGTTCTTATATAAAAATAATATGGCATGCGTAAATGATAAACCTAAAATTTTAATGTATTATCAAACGTTTACTTCTTTAAAACCTGTTTTAATATCAGATTCTCCTGTTACACATATTCATCTTAGTTCTATACATTTTGGTTTGGATAATAATAACAATCCCTATATTCATTTGAATAATGATTCTCCTTATGATTACAGATTTAACACGGTTTGGGAAGAATTAAAAGAAGCATATAAGTTGGGAATTAAAATTAAGTTAATGGTAGGAGGTGCAGGTGGTGGATTTTCTACATTATTTTCAAATTTTAAATTATATTATTCATTTCTGAGAATTCTATTACAAAACAAACCTTTTATTTCAGGTGTGGATTTAGATATTGAAGAAAGTTGTTCGATTGAAAATGTAAAATTACTTATCCGTTCATTAAAAGAGGATTTCGGTAATACTTTAACCATCTCTATGGCACCAATTCAAAGTTCTTTAGAAGACGATACGCCAGGTATGGGAGGGTTTGTTTATAAAGATCTTTTACAATCACCTGAAGGAAAATGTATCGATTATTTTAATGTGCAATTTTATTCAGATTTTTCATTTAATGCTTATGAAACAATAATAAAAAATGGCTATATACCCGAAATGATAGTTATGGGTGCGTTAGCCGGTTCTACAAATTTGGATGAAATAAAAAAATGTGCAGAAAAATATAAAGATAAATTTGGTGGCGCGTTTGTTTGGGAATATTGTTTTGCTAAACCTTCTCCACTTGAATGGGCAAATAATATCAGTAAACAAATAGGAGAACCTAAAAGTTTCTGGAGAAAATTTTTATGGTAATATATTTATATTATAAATATGGGAATAATTCTTATTGGAGTTATTTGTTTTTTAGCAGGCGCGTTTTCCGTATTATCCTATAAGATTGTTAAAAAATGTTTTTGTTGTTAGTTAATTAATTAACTATTGTATGAATGGTCATATATAAAAGTTCTTTTAAATTAACATAATTTTTATGCTCTGAATAAAAATCCCATGAATAATCATGATTTTTATTACAAAATACATCTGCTTCTAAGTGCGTAGACATCCAACCAACAATAGTATTATTTTTGTAAATTAGAGCTATACTTTTTTCATACATATTATTCTTTATCATATATATTATATTAATATGTTTCTTGAAAGTATTGTGGATCAGTGATAAAAAGTAACCAAAATAAAAATGCTAGTAAAATTAATTGATAAAATACATTTATTCTAATTAAATAAACGTCAATATTTCTCCAAATAATTACCCAAATTCCAATTACCAAAAAAGGATGAATAATTCCTAATAATATTTTTTTTTCGTGCATATCGTGCCTGTATATTAATAGTTATATTTTTTTAAAAAATAAATTCTTTTAATATTTTATAATGACGACGTCCTTTAAATCTATATTGCGTGATTCTAATGCCTCTTTAAATTTGGTTGAAGAACCTGATATTTCAAATATTAAAGTGTTTGAAATTACCATCCCTAATCCAAAAAAACTCTGTTTTTACCAAGTATGGAATGAAAGAACACCACAGTCCAACGCAAAACCTTTTAAAACTTTTGTATTAAATCCTTCCCTTTTTGTTGCTGCGTTAGATACATTCACCGCTGCCAACCCAGGTGTTTTTTACTATCCGACAATTGTTATGGAAATTGAGGAAAAAATTTACTATGTCCAGGCTATAAATTTTTCAATCAATGAGAATAGTGATTTTGTTATTCAGGTTACACAGGACGGTTTTGTATCTCAATTTTATCAGGACCGTTTAGAAAACATGAATAATGTTGAAATTGTTATGAATATTAGTAAAATTCCTTGCACCGTTTTGTTTAATGTACTTAAGGAACAAAATTTTGTGGATTGGTTAGATTGTGCCTATGATAAAATGGGACCAACCAATACAATCTGCCAATCAGGTTGCCCAAAGAATGGTGAAAATGAATTTAACAGCAACTATCAGGGTGATGTAACAATCAAACCCTTTGGAAATAATATGTCTCTAGTTTCGCTTGTCAATCCTGGGCAGTTGATGGTTTACTCTATTTGGGATGAGGAAGCTGGTCAAAATCAAACACCTCATGGTAATTTACTTTTTCCAATGAGTATTGCCGAACTATATGAAGTCCAAAAAGCGTATAATCAAAAGGTAAAGTCGCGTCATTTATCCATGGATGAGTATGCGTTCCGCCCAAGTGTCGTAATTACCCTTACGGATAATTTAGGGAAAAGTATAGACTATTTAGCTGTTTTAGAAGACATCACGACTAACTATGAGAGTAATTTAAAAAATACGGACAGTCAATTCAGTTTTATTATGTCGACTCAGAAATTTCAAGGCTATCCAAACTTGGCGATGCCACGACTTCCCACCGGTAATTTCAAAATGAATATGAATATTGATGCTCTTAGCAGTGACCAACAATTAACTTTTATAATAAAAGGAACAACTAAGTCTAAACCAACTGGTGCGTATAAGACTCTCATAAGTAATGGGTGGGCATACAACTATGGATATGATGATTACAAATTAGAGGTTTATCCCGGGAGCGGAACAACAAGTAAACAACTTGGCAAGTGTATGTTTACCTTACATTCATTAAATAATTATTTAAATGTTAACTCAGCTAAACGTATGGCTGGGGGACCATCAAACGCGTTTCTTGCTCCAGCCCGAATTGGGTCTTTAAATGATTATAATAACTCCGGACCCAAAAAGATGTGTTCGAATTGTTATGATCGGAGTAAGCAGCCAGGCTATCTCGGAGTATTAGGACCCAAAGACTTCACAGGAGTAACAGGTAACGGTAGTTCTGTTGCTGCAACATTTAGTTATATTGCTGTACCTGCAGTGGGTGCTGGACCGTTTGGAACCTCCATCTGGACTACGAATGAAACAATTAACCTGGCGTCGGCTATTTACCCATTATACGATTACTTAGTTAATAATTTAAATTTTCCACAAGCTGATGTTATAGGCTCAGATCCCGTTCCAGCATATGTGCCGACGAAACATGGGGATGGCTGTAAACATGCATGTAAAGACTGATTAATATTACTCATTTTTTTTTACAATATTCTTTTTGAATATAGATTTCTTCGTTTATCATTCCATTTATAAGTGATATTCATGAATAGGTATTGCTAATGATGCTTTATTCTCTTGTTATTGCCAATATCCCCATAAATTAAATATTTTCCACCGTTAAGATCATATATTTTATAAAAATATATAATCTCTTATTATTTTATAATGACGACGTCCTTTAAATCTATATTGCGTGATTCTAATGCCTCTTTAAATTTGGTAGAAGAATCAACTATTCCTGATATTAAACTCTTTGAAATAATCATTCCTAATCCAAAAAAAATGTGTTTTTATCAGGTATGGAATGAGAAGACACCACAGTCAAACGCAAAACCTTTTAAAACTTTTGTATTAAATCCTTCCCTTTTTGTTGCTGCGTTAGATACATTCAAGGCTGCCAACCCAGATGTTTTTTATTATCCGACTATTGTTATTGAAATTAAGGAAAAATTGTATTATGTTCAGGCCATAAATTTCTCATTTAACCAAGATAAGGAATTAGTTATTCAAGTTACTCAGGATGGCTTTGTTACACAGAGATATCAGGACCGTTTAGAAAACATGAATAATGTTGAAATAGTTATGAATATTAGTAAAATTCCCTGCACAGTATTATTTAATGTGCTAAAAGAAAAAAATTTTGTGAAATGGTTGGATTGCTCCTATGATAAAATGGGACCACCCAATACAATTTGTAAATCAAATTGTTCAAAGAACGGTGAAAATGAATTTAACAGCAACTATCAGGGTAATGTTACTATTAAACCGTTCGGCAATAATATGTCTATACTTTCACTAGAAGATCCAGGGGATATTATTATTTATTCAATTTGGGATGAGGATGATGATCGCCAAAATAGACCAAGTGGAGCTTTGTTGTTTCCAATTAGTATCGCTGATTTTTATGAAATACAAAAATCCTATAACGAAAAAGTAAAATCTCGTGATTTATCTATGGATGAATATGCTTTCCGTCCAAGTGTAGTTATTACACTTAAAGATAATACTGGTAAAAGTGTGGATTATTTAGCAGTTTTAGAAGACATCACGACTAACTTTGAAAGTAATTTAAAAAATTCGGACAGTCAATTCAGTTTTATTATGTCTACCCAAAAATTCCAAGGTTATCCTAACTTGGCTATGCCAAAACTCCCAACAGGTAATTTCCAAATGAATATGAATATCGATGCTATATCTAATCCTGCTTCTCTTAAATGCACTATCACAGGGACAACTCCTCCAGTAGGGACGAATCCTCCCAACCCATTTAATAATTACGGATTTACCGATTATAAATTAGAACTTTTTAATGGCTCTGATCCTAATCCAATCTTTATACTTAGTTCTCTAAACTATTATTTAGGAGCTTCAGGAGGATCAATTATTGCAAAACAAAATGGAAATGCATTTAATCAATCAGGAGGAAATGAAATTCGTATGGGATTTTTAAGCGGTTCTCAATCAGGAACTTGGGATGAGTATATTCAAAGTAATAATTTTGTTATTGGGGATAGTTATTATGGAGGAAGTCAATCTCAAAATTTAACTCAATATGGTTATAATGCTTCTTGGAATTTTAGTTGTCTTACAAATCCAAACCAAGATCAAAGTAATCCTTCATGGTCTCAAAAATCCTTTTGGGTAGCCCAACTAATTGCTCCTTTATACCAATATTTAGCACCTACATCCGAAGAAGGAAAACCCGGAAATCTAGGAATATCTAGTAATTATTATAGTGCGAGAGGTTATCCAGCAGACTTACCAGGTGTTCCCTTAGCACCTGGTGATGGACCAGTTGGATAGAAAAAAATTTTTATATAGTAATTATGGTTAGAATTTAGATAAAATAATTTTTTTTTTAAAAAATAAATTATTTTTTTATTTTATAATGACCACTTCGTTCAAATCTTTAATACGTGGATCAAACGTTTCTATCAAAAAAAGTAAAAGAAAAGTTTTTTGATGGAAGTACTCTAGAATTTGAAAATTTAGAAGTATTTGAAGTCCGTTTTCCTCTTTCTGATACTGAGAAAATGCTTTTTTATCAAGTTTGGGATGAAAGGACACCAATTTCTAATTCTAAACCATTTAAAACATTTCTATTACATACTACTCAATTCGAAGAAATTTGGAATAAATTGCCAGAGGTCTCGGGACATGAAAATAAATGGGCACCGGTTGTAGAAATGACAGTTTCCGACATTTCTAATATAAATTATTATGCTTCTGTGACTAGAGTTGCCATAGATAACCAAGATTTTGTGATTTATATTAAGCAAGGACACTTCATTACTGGACAATCTGTAAATATTTTAAGAGAATTCAACAACGTAAGTGTATTTGTAAATTTAAGTAAAATTCCTTGCAATTTTTTGTTACCAGGTTTAAAGCAAGATCTTAAAAATTGGTTAGATTGTTCCTATGACAAAATGTCTAATGATAATGAATTGAAAAAATCTAATTTATCTACTTTTGGAAATAAACAATTAAATTATAATTATCAAGGAACTGTTACCATAAAATCATATAAAAACAATAATAATTTAATAACTTTTGGTAATAATCCAAATACAATTCTTTGGTATTCTGTTTGGGATGAAGCTGATCACTTTTCAAATGACGCACAAAATGGACAATTTCTATATCAATCTACGCTTGCAACATTTTATAATCACGTTAAAAAATATAATGACCAAGTTAGTTCAAAAAATTTAAATATGAATGAATATGGATTTAAGCCAAGCGTTGTCCTTAGTCTTTTAGATGTGAATAACGGAAGAAAAGATTTCTTATGTGTGATTGAAGAATTCCAAACTAATCCTGATTCTGATACAGAAAGTTTTGGGATGGTAGTTTCAACGCAAAAATTTCAGGGTTACCCCAACCTGGGGTATCCCAAAATTCCTTCAGGGACATTTTACGTAAACATGAATATTGATAGTTTATCAAGTAATTTAGATCTTTTTTTTATAATTTATCCTGAAAACCTTACACGGGACCCTATACCAGGTAATAATAATCCTGATAATCCTTTTAGAGCATACCTTGATTATACTTTAAGAATTCAGATGAAGCTTGATTCTGATACAGAAATCCCAATATGGATGGCGAATATTGTTTTAAGCCTAAAATTAAATAATCTTATTGGAGCCACCGATACGCCAGTAAATCCATCTTTAACACCTGGTTCAAATTTTATAGATTATCCCGTTCAGTTAGGAGAACTGCCCTCTGGATCTATTTCGAATTTCAATACGGAAAATACTTATGAGCCGATCATCGGGTCTAGAACGTTTTATGGAAATAATACGAACTTCATAGGTGAACCTGAAAATGGAAAATATGATTTATATGTTAATTTTCCTTTTTATTCTGTTTATAAGGGATTGACAAATACAAGTGGTTTTAATATAGCAGCCACCGTTCCTAAAGTTTATGAGCTTTTAAAGAGTAAAGGGTTTACTGATAAGCAAATTTTAGGAAATTGGCCTCCACCAAAAAAACCCGAACCAGAAGAAACAAAACAACCAAATTGTGTTATATCATAATATAATTATCTTCGTTTATCATTCCATTTAATAGTCACATTCACTATTAAATGGACGCGTTATATTTAGAAATATTAGGTGAATTTGGTATTCAAGATCTTGAAAATTTAGATGGATTCATCATAGAACGTGATGTTTTTTTAAATGATGAAATTTATAAAAGAGTCAAATGTAAAGTTGGAGATTTAAAAAACTACTTTAGTTCTTCTTTGCTTACATCCTTGCAACAAAATGCAGAAGATAAACAAAAATTTCCTCTTATCAATATTGTTCGGCAATTACTTAAAGCAAAATATTATCAAATGGAACCAATTAGAAAAGCAAATGGTTATGAAAAAAGCGGGAAAAAATTATATAAGCGTTATTTTCGCGTTAAAAAGATGGTTCAGTAAATTATAATATAAGAAAGAATGTGGGGAGGAGGGTTATTGAAAAGTTTTTTATTATTTGTTGCTTCATCATTAATTGAAGCAACTCCAACAATTGATTACTCATTATCTTATGTCAGCACAGGAACAAGTGATTCTTCGTCCCTTGTATTTTCAACCGCCTTACAAAATACAACTTCAATTATCTCTCATTCACTCGTTCCCTCAACATGCAGATCCAATTGTTCTACTCATTTAGAATGTTTAGGATATGTGGCATTTAGGGGAAGTCACTGTGTTACTTTGAGAGATCTAGGAGAACCTGTTCCTACTAACCTTACAACTCTAAGTTTTACTAAGACTACATCATATGATCTTCGTGATAAACATTCGATTCAAGGATTTTTTTGGTATTCTAATGCTGAATATGCACAAGGCACAAATCATAGTGTATATGTGGATCTTAACCATAATGGAGCACATGATTTGGGAGAACCAATTAATACAACTGTAAATAACAATTTCTTAATCACGGATATTCCTGAAGGAAATTATTTGGTGCGTGAAATTCAGGATGATACATGCACACAGTTATGGCCTGGAGTGTGGGGAGATAATGAGATTGTTGCCGAAGGAGCACAAGAAACATTTGTTGATAGTGTAGTTCAGTATTATCATGATGGTCATCCAACTTCAATCCAATTTTCTGGTGGTATTATAAACGATTTATCTACCAATCAATTTACCTTTGAGAGTGATGCTCCTTCAGATTATCTTCTTGGCAATACACCTAACCAATTTTTATCATTTTTACCTAACTATGGGATAGTTTTAGCTTTCTTAGATGAAGTGATTACTAATGGTGATGGAAATGATTTAATTATTCAAACTTTTGGTGAAAGTTCTACTGATGCAATTGTTAGTATTAGTCAGAATAACTTAGATTGGTTCGAAATTGGAACTTTAACAAATGAAAAGAATGAATTCGAGATTGGAAATTTTACAGAACATGTAGCATATGTGAAATTAGACTTTTTTGGAAATGATGCTGAAGATCTTAGAAATATTACATTTATTAAAGGTGTTACAATTGAAGATGCTTATAGACCACCATATGCTGTTTATGTTTCCGTTCCCCAAGACGATCTAATCCTTTTTGTAAAAGATTGCAACTATTATTATAGCTGCTATACCTATTGCGTTTACACCCGAGTAACGTTTGACACGATTGATTCATGTATGGTTGGATGTGATTTATGGGAAAAAACAGGAACGTGTGATTGTGCAAACTATAATGAAACAGGAGTAGATGTGCCTTTTTATGGAACAAATTATAAACAAAATGAATGTATGGATGGTTGTGAATATAAAATTCAACATGAAGTTTATCCTGATTATAGATTAAAAATGCATGCTTCAGGAAGACCTACCCAAATAACAAGTTCAATCAATTGTGATGAATACGACGTAACTGGTTTATCCCCAAACGGATGTATTTTAGATGCTATCGACAGTTGTAACAGACAACCTTCTTGTGAAGCAATTTCTCTCGACGATCATGTTCATGGATATTTATATAACGATTATCATTTTGTTAATGAAAAAAATAGTTATTTTTTAGTTAAAAACTCAGATGACCGCAATCATTCTTTAGTTCGATATACAACGCCCACAACTACACCAACCACTTCCCAGACAACAACCGCCACTAGTTCTCAAACAACAACCGCCACTAGTTCTCAAACAACAACCGACACTAGTTCTCAAACAACAACCGACACTAGTTCCCAGACAACAACCGCCACTAGTTCTCAAACATCAACCGAAACTAGCACACCGACTAGAACTTTCTTGTTGGAGCAAAGTTCAAATACTACTGTAAGAGACTCCTTATTGATTACCTTTGCTATTTTATTAGCAATCTTAGTTGGTGGATTGCTTATCCATAAATATAGAAAGGGTTTAGCAAAAAAAAGACAAGAGGCTGCAAATGACCATAACCATATTCCTGAATTAGCACCCGATCATGCTCCATATACAAATCCAATTTATGATTCAAGTGTTGATGCTCATCCTTCATCTCCTACTCATAATACATTCATATCAAATGGAAATCCTTCACCAGGATACATGGATGTAATGCCAGATTATGTAGAAGAGGCTCCGCCAATTTCACCTCAGTATATGGACGTGGTTTCGGTAGAAACTGAAACGAATGTTTAAATAAACGATTTAAATGTTAAACTATCTAAATCGTTTATAGATATAGGTTTAATATAATGTCATGGATTCAAAGATTAGGACGTTTTAATGCCTATAGAGCAGTTAATTTATTACCTAAGCCAAAAAATGAATTTTGTATGGATACTCTTAATAAAGAAATTACTAATATATTGAAAAAACCTACTTACATTTCTTCTATTATTAATGGACAATCATATCATGGTCAAACTCTTAAAACTCATGTTTCACCCTGCAATAATAAATCTCTTATATATACATATTCTTATTTAGATAAATCAGATTATAATGTTCTTCATAACTTTGAAAGATCAAAGCGGGAATGGAAAAATGTTCCAATTGAAAAGAAATTGCAAATATTTGAAAAAATCTCTGATTTAGTAGAAGGAAAATATTATTATAAAATGATGGCCGCCACTATGGTTGGGCAAGGCAAAAATATTGTAGAAGCAGAATTAGATTGTATAGCAGAAACAGTTGATTTTTTACGTTTTAATATTCAATTTGCTTCAGAAATTTACAATAAACAACCAATTGGTGATATAAATTATTCCCAATATTTACCTTTGCAAGGAAGAGTTGCCGCTATTACCCCATTTAATTTTACTGCAATTGCAGCTAATCTAAGCACCGCCCCTCTATATTTTGGAAATACAGTATTCTGGAAACCTAGTGAAAAAAGTCTTCTCTCAAATTATTTATATTATCAAATTTGTCTAGAAGCTGGTGTTCCTCCTGAAGTTTTACATTTTGTATTAATGAAACCCCAAGATTATATTGAAAATGTGATGAGAGAAAAAACAGGAGGCGTTCTATTTACGGGATCAACAGATGCGTTTACCAATATTTTAAGTCAAATAAATTATAAAAAGATTTTCCCTCGAATAATAGGGGAAACTGGTGGTAAAAACTTTCATTTTGTAGATGAGAATGTAGATTTAGATCTAGTTGTGGAAAAAACATATCAAAGCGCTTTTGGTTATTCTGGTCAAAAATGTTCTGCATGTTCCATTCTTTATCTACCAGATTATATGTTAAATGAGTTTTCAGAAAAAATAAAAACATTTCATGATGAAACACATCCTTCTGAAATAGATAATTATTGTTTAATTGGTTCTGATTCTTACAATAGGACGGTTAATATTTTAGAAAGTGCAAAAAAGGATGAATCTTTACGATTACTGATGGGAGGAAATTATAACATGGATGGTAAATACTATGTAGAGCCAACTATTTTTCATGCTAAAGGAGGAAATGAATTATTGAAAAGAGAACTCTTCGCTCCTATACTTTTAATTAGGACTTACCCTTCTGTCTTTAAAAACATGGCACTTCATGATTGTGCAAATAATTCAGAATATAAATTAACAGGTTCTATATTTAGTAAAGATGAAGAATTTATAGATTATGCAACAGAAACATTAGATAATAGTTGTGGTAATTTTTATATTAATGATAAATCGACTGGTTCGGTTGTAGGGCAACAACCATTTGGAGGATTTGGAAAGTCGGGGACAAATGATAAAGCAGGCGATATTAATTTTATGATGCGCTTATATTCACAACGTAACATAAAAAATTCAAGTTAGGAAATAGTTTCTATTATTTTAGTTAAATAAGTAATGAGTGTTTTATTTTTATAGGTGGTATTATAATCATCATTAAGTAAATTAATTAATTCCGATTTTTCATTATAAATAGGTTTGTTTTGCATATTTATGATTTCTTCTTCGGATAATTTGGAAACAAAATCGACACAATCATCCATAGAATCAAAATTTGACAGATTTATAAAAGCTTCTGGATTGAACAAATCATTTATATTTTCGGATCCCCAATAAATTGGTATACATCCAGCGTGAAAAGCATTCATTATTTTTTCAGTAACATATCCTCTTACTTTCTTATTTTCGATTGCAAAAACAAATTTATAGTTTTTATATTCTTCAATCAAATCTGCTGATTCCCATGTTCCATTAACAATTTTATGCGTATTTGAATATTTTCCCCCATAACATTTTCCTAATGCGTGACACTTATTTTCATTTATTCCATATTTCTCTACAAATTTATTGTATAACTTTTCTCTTAAATAAATAGGATTTGAGCTACAATAAGCTATTTCAAATGGTCTATTTTTTGTTAAATGACGTTCTTTATATAAATAAGGTGAATCTAATACATATGGAATGTAAATAGAGTTAGGAATAAAAGTAGTTGATAAGTGTAACAATTTCGATGCATGTTTAGGTATACTTACGTTATAAGATTCACCTGACCATAAGAGATAAGGTTTGGGATTATTATTCCATTCTGGTTCGTCTTTTGTAAAATGAGATTTAACAATAAAATTACAATCACTTGAGTTTTGATATTGAATTTGTTTACCTCTATTTATTTGTGAAATCAGTTTATCTATAATCCTCCGGCCCCAAATTCCTTTTCCCTCACTTCCTATTATTGTTATTTTATTTAAATTATCACCATTTGGTTGATTTTTTTGTTTGGCAATTGAATTAGGGTTATCAAAGAAAATTTGTGAGTCTGTAAAAGTAAAATCATTTTTGTATAAAATATAACTAATTGCGTATTTTTCAATAACATATGGGAAACTATAAGTGTATGTATCAAAATGGAATAAATCGTAATTAATCTCTTCCATAGTATTAATTAAGCATCGACATGCTTTGTTTGAAATATAATAAATTACGTCATTTGGTCCCCAAACCTTAGGTCTTGTTGTATATTTATTAATATCAATATTTTTTAACGTAATAAACTCTTCTGGATGATTATTATAATAATTTATCATAAAATTATCAACTGTTAATTGTTTTAATTGTTTCTTATCAGGATAGTAATTATTTTTTTTAAAAATAGATTGTCCATAAAAATCAAATTTTTTACCACTTAAAAATTCTGTTAGATGATATTTATCTATAATTAAGTTGTCTATGCATTTTAAAATTCCTTCTTTAATATCAAAAATTTCATAGCAATATTTCAAAGCTAGGATTAATTTTTTAAATAAAAATAAATAAGAATCGTCACATTTTATAGATAATATGTTTCCTTCTAATTGATAATTATTTTCTAATAATAAATTTCCTGTTACATAGATCACTTTCCAATTACAATAATATTCTTTTGGGAATTTATTTTTATTAGAAAGAACTAAAATTATACCGTCTATTTGAATCATAATTTAAATATTTATATATATATATATTTAAATTATCATGGAATTAGAAAAGATATATGTTACTACTATTGAAAGATCATATAAATTTAGAAAGGAAAATCTAATGAGAATTAAAGAATTCGGTAGATCAAAATTTAATATTGATGTTAGATTTGGTGGAATTGATGGATCAAAAATTTCACAGTCTGAACTTGATTTTTATATTAAAAATAATATAATTAAACCAAATGTAAGTCAATTTAAAACAATTGATGAATTAATTTATTTACCTCAATTCTTAAAAGCAAGATTTATGAAAGGATCTGAAATAGGTTGTTTTTTATCTCATTTTAATTTTTGGTTGGAAATGGTAAATAATAATTTAAAGTGTGCTTTATTTTTAGAAGATGACGCTTTTTTTGATTATGAATTATTTGCTGATCAAATAAAGACAATTCTTTCAGATTATGATTCTATGAAATTTTTTCATGTGTCTTTGTTTAAACATCATGAACATATTGAAATGAAAAAACAATATCTTCCTTATAATGAAAAATACCATCGAATTGATGCTAGATCATGGGGGACTGTTGGATATTTGCTAACCCTAGATGGGGCAAAACATATGTTACAAACAGCTGCGCCAATTAAATCTCCTCTTGATTATACTCTTAATGGACAAATGGAAAAAATACAAAAAGGTTACCTAGTTAAAAATTGTTTAATTACCTTATGTGACAAATTAAGTTTTATACGAGATGAAACCGGAAATCCTACAGAAACAAAAAACCAGTCTATATGTAATATAGGTATTACTCCTATTAAAAATTTAGAACATATTTTCACAGTTGGTTTTAAAAAACCTCTTAATTTAAATAATTATAAGATTGAAAATCATTTTAAAAATTTTGAAAACTTTTCAGAAGAAGATATTGAGAAATTTATATTAGAAGGAAAAATAATGCCTCACTTTCAAGCAAATATAAATGAAAAAAATAAATTAGTGTATTCCAAAAAAGAAGGACGATTTTTATCTACGCATGAAATATCCCAATTTTTAACACATGTTGAAATATGGAAAAAAATGATTGAAGAAAAAATTCCGTATGCAATTGTTTTAGATAATAATGTTCAAATTGATGATGAATTGTTTAATAAACATATAAAAATAATTTCTGAGAACGCTCCAAGTGGTTTTTATGCCATTAATCTTAAAATGGACGTTTCCAAATTAACTTCATCAATCGAAGAAATGAACTCACACTTTTTTTATTCAAATTCGAGCATCTCTGGTAATTATGGATATGTAATCTCTTTAATAGGAGCAATTAATTATTGGAAACATATTACATCAATTGAAAATCCAATTGATTATTCTATGAGATGCTTAGAAGAATTATATAAATCAGGATATTTATATAAACAAAATTTTATTTGTTTTGAACCTAAAATTCTAACAATTGATCGGTCTATTAAAGATCCACCAATTGAAGTAAATACTTATTTTTATATCGGAACACCGGAAACTTTTCATACTTTTAATGAAAATATAAATATTAAGCCTACATTTTTTAAAAGTGATAATTTATCTGTATCAGAATTATTAAGTTTTGAAAATGGAATAATAGATAATTCTTCGATAAAAGATGGTAAGATAATCATTAAGGATGGAAATCAAATGAGAGAAATGACAAGTAATGAATTAAATGAATATTTAGCCCATGTTTCATTTTGGACTATTATGGAAAAAAATGATATAGATTATGCAATTATTCAAAATAATTCAGTTCAGTTTATAGCCAATCATGAAGATCTTAAAAAAATATATGAAAATTTACCTAAAAGATGCGAAATTATTTCTTTTATTGAACCAAAAAAAGAACATATAATTAAATGTAATCATAATTATTATTATTTTAATTCAGAAATAGATTCTTTACCTGCATATTTAATAAGTAAAAAGGGTGCATCTGATTTGCTAAAAATTCATAAACCAATCCGTTGCACTATTTCAAAATTATTTTATACCTATGGAACTATTAATAAAGTAGGTTATATACCTCGTAAATCTTTTTTCTCTCTTAATAATTAAATGAACTCTTTTTTAGCATTAATTATTTACGGCACGTTACTCGTTTTAATTGATTCACTCTATCTCAAACAGATTGCTCCTGCTTTCGGAAAAATGCTGGAGAGAATTCAAGGAAAACCAATGCGTATGAAATTAGGAGCAGCAGTAATCGTCTATTTATCACTTTTAGGATTATGGTATAATTTTATTTATAAAGATTTGACCCGTTTTAACTTTTGGCAAAATATATGTAGGGCATTTTTAATGGGTTTATTTACTTATGCAATTTATGATTTTACAAATTTAGCATTAATAGATGGCTATAGATTAGATCTTGCAGTTATTGATTCAATTTGGGGAGGATTACTAATTGCTGGGACAACTGCGTTATTTTTAAAGGTAGTTAGTTTTTTCAAATTAAAATAATTTTTTTTCTTTTACATAGTAAAACATGAATTCAATTGTTACTACAATTGTTGAAGAAACTTATAAAAAATACGGGAAAAACGTATTATTTAGAGAATATGATTTTAAAGCAATTACTGTATACAGAACTACGGCTATATATCGTGTTCAATCAGCAATTAACTTTCCATACATTTATGAAATACAGATGCATATTTTTGATAAAGTAAAGCAAAGTTCTAGTATTATGGAAAGATTCCATAAATGTTTGTATTGTAACAAAAAAAAAGCAGATTATAAAATGAAATGTTGTAATAAATATTTACATCTAGAATGTGGCATGCAAAATAAATTCTCTTGTTGTCATTTGCAAACCTATTTAGCTTCTAGTTATAAAAATGAATGTTGCATATGTTTTGAAGAAACATGTTCAATTACTAAATGTGGTCATAATTTATGTTTAGGATGTTTACAAAAAATGTATAGTAAAGCTCAAAAACGCGAAAATAAAATAACATTAGCATGCCCACTATGTAGACAACTAATAATTGAAGAAAATAACTTAATGGATTTTTTAAATGTAAAAGTTGATAATAAGGAAGAAGTTGTTTGTATTTCTTTTATATAATTGTATGAACTCTCAATTATATAGAAAATATTTACTAGGGAACATGAATAAAGATTTAATTTTAAAAATACTCTGTTGTTCAAATTATGATATACCAAAAAATTGTGAATATTACTTACTTACTAAAGATATTTATGTAATTGGGTATCATGTAAACACAATTAATGCTGCTAGATATTTGCCAGTATTTGATAATCAGATCTGTAAACAATTAAAAAAGGTGCATAGAGAAATGTACTTTAAACTTGTTAAGAAAACCTTATTAGAATGTCGTTTTCCACATTTAGTAGTTAATTGTATAATTAAAAATCTAAAATTATTGTAATAATACATGGATAAAGTCGAACAAATACAAAAGATACGTTCTTTGTTAGAAAATAATGGAGATGACCTAGAACATTTTGTTTTTAGAACAAAAAAAATTGATCCCTATGGAGTTAAAGCACGTTTTAGTTTCGAGCATATTAGACCGAAAAGATACAGAAAGAAAATTTATAAATATCATAATTTACAAATTTTAGGAGTATGTGATGATAAATCTAGATTTGTTATCAATCCAAAAAACTCGCTTCAAATTACTAAATATGGAGGCACAGTGAAGCTTTTACGATTAGAAAAAGGATATAAACTCGAAACAAAATGTAACGAAGAGACAAAAGGAACTTCAGGTGAGATTGGTATTGAGGCAGCCGGAACGGGTATAAAACTCGCAATTGATAACTCATACTTAAGTAAATTTAAAATGGAGATGGGGAAATTAACGCATGAACATATCGTTATGATTACAGATACAGAGGAACCATTATGTCATGGTTCATGTTTGAGGCCTTACCGCGATGTTATAGATATACAGTTAGACTATATAAAAATTCCTAAGGTTTTAGAAGAGGATATTTGGAACAGATTGGGAAGTGGAGGCTATCATCGTATTTATAACGACTAACTCGATTTAAGTCCAACCCATGCATGTATTTATACAGTTTCCAACTTCAGCGCCACAACAGGTCTGGCATCCAGCTACTCCATCACGAGCATCAGTGCATTCATTTATTTTTTTTGGGTTTCCGCCAACCATTTTAGTCTTAGGAACTTTTCGAGTCCCATATCCATGTTTTTTTCGTGCCCTTTTAGACAATTTAAGCGCTTTACTTCTAGGTTTGCATCCACTTTCTAATATTTTAAAATCAACCGCCGCTGATTTGCCTCCTGTTATTGAACTAGCTAGTCTTGCCCTTCCCCAAGAATGTCCTGTTTGATTTGGCCGTGAACCGGAGGAATAGTAAGCGCCCTGACCTTTTTTCACAATTTTTCTAAGCGCACCAACTGAACAACCTGTTTTTTTTGCTAATTCTGAATTTGCAATAATTTTATCCACATTATAAATTTTTCTAGCTTTTAAAACATGCTTAGAAACCTTTGGTTTATAGGATTTAACAGTTTTTCGAGTAATATATTTACCTTTTTTATAAGCTTTTCTTGATTTTTTTAATTCTCGAGAATATTTTCTTTTATCTTTTTTGGTAAGTTTTTTCGGTAAGTATTTAATTGGGACGCGTTTTACCATTTAAATTTATAAAAGAAAAAATTTTTTACTTTAATTTAATTAATTTATTTAATTAGGGAATGATCCATGCTGGATCATCACATGGTGAATAAATATATTCAGCTCCTTTAAGACTCTTAACCTGTATAGGTTGTTTGGAATCAATCCACATTACATTTAATCTAGGAATTGCATCCAAACAAGGCATTTTATAGCTAGGAAAATTTTGTTCCCAAATTATCTTCATCTTGGACCGTGAGGGTTTGGAATTATGTTTCCGACACTCTAGAACATAATCGATGAGGGATTTATCCATTAGCATAATCATTTTAATTTCTTTGTCATTTTCTGTAGTGGACCATCCTTTTCCATATCCAAAACTAAGAAGTAGTCCTACCTGCCCAATTGAATTATACCTTTTTTTGATTGCCATCGTTGTTACTTGGAAATGGTTGAGATAATTTACAAAAATTATAATTTTTTGAATCAATTTTGAGAAGTATATCAATTTCATCTATATCTGTAAACGGGATTTCAATTCCCCATGAACTACCTAAATCAAACGTCATTTAATAAAAAGATAGATATAAAAAAAACTTAAAGAAAAAATAAGTAATTTACATTATTGCCTCAGTGGCCAAGCGGTAAGGCGTCGGTCTTGTAAACCGAAGATCGCAGGTTCAAATCCTGCCTGAGGCTTTAACTCCTACTCTTCTTCAGCCCCCATGGCCCAACGGATACGGCATCTGCCTACGGAGCAGAAGATTCGGGGTTCGAATCCCCGTGGGGGTTTACTAGTTCGGTTGGTGTAGTTGGTTATCACGTCTGCCTTACACGCAGAAGGTCGCCGGTTCGAGTCCGGCATCGAACTTTAAAAATTTTATATTTTTAATATATAGATGTTTGGTTTGTGTAAATATAAAAATATTTTTGGTAAACCAGATGAAGGTATTCATCGATATAAAATTTTTAATATCGCAATTATAGATGTTTTTTTTACTATAATAATAGCTATAATTCTTAATTTTCTCTTATTTCCAAAATTAGGGTTTTTTAAAATTTTATTAATTCTCTTTTTATTAAGTATTGTTATACATCACATGTTTTGTGTAAGGACACCAATTGACAAATTTTTGTTTCCCCAGTAAATTACTTTGGTGCTTCTAAAGCTTTCTTTTTATTGTTATACATCATAAGTTTAATTTCCTCTTTGACCATATTCATCGTTTCATCATTCTCCTTATTATTTAAATACTGCATAAATTTATCTTGCAATTCTGGATATTTATGCTGTCCTTCATCTAACCATTCTTCGATCATCATTTCTTTACTTACATATAAAGAGTCGATCTCATCAACTTTATTTTTCAAATTCCAATTACCTTCTTCATATACCATCAAATACTTATCTTTCATATTAGAAATATAGATGTTCATATTTTCGGGCTTGGTTGGATTAAAATGAATTTTTTCAATCATATCTTTAACACAAAAAGTTACTTGTTTAATAGAATTTATGTAATCTTTATCAGTTAAATGAGATGTATCGGTATCTTTATAAGACAATAGTTGAATATTGTTATTCTGGATAATATTATTAGTAACATTTGGCACTTTTAGTTTTTCCATTAATTTTTCAATCTGTTTGGATTGACGCTCCAACTGTTCATCTTTTTTCTCTAATTGACTTTGTTGTCTTCCTATCTGTAAATTCATTAACCTGACAAGTTCCTTTAAATCTTCGTCCTTATTTTTTTTGCATGTATACTTAATATGGTGATACATCGATTGCATATGTTTAAAAGGTTTTCCACAATATTTACAAGAAAATTCTTGAATAATTCCTGAGTTTCCACTACTTTTTCTTGAGTTTTTCTTGAATATTTCCTGATTTTTTATATGCTTTACAGTTTTCAAATGCTTAGTATAATTTGACTTGACTTCAGTCATGTAATTACAATATTTGCATGTAAACTGTTCCATCCTTAAAAGTATCAGAGAAAATACTTTTATATCCTTAACATTTTTTTATACGATATTTGGTAACACCTACCCCTGATACTTGTATCGCAAATACCTAGATGTTTCTCTCGGAGCTGATCCTACTAAAAAGTATCGGAGCGCGGGAGAGAGGGAGGGATAAAAAAAAATTTGAAATTTGAAAATGAAAAATCAAAAATAAAAAGAGAGAATATAGAAAATGAATGGAATAAATGATCCAAAAAAACACCATAATTCTCCAATATTATAGTTAAAATATTTTGCGCTTATTATAAGGAAAAAATAGGTAATTACAAAGAGGATAGATGCATAGGTTTTATTAAATAAGTAAAATATATTTATAGCTAATAATACGAGGTAAAAATAAGGATTAAAATAATTTATCCATGGCCATTTGAGATGACCATGAGATACTCCAGTGGTAAGTTTTGAGGTATTTAAAAATTTGTAATATCCCTTAATAAAGAAAACAGTATATAATACATTCAAAATTAAGACGGGTAAATTAAAGTTTTTAATAGATATCACACTAGGTTTATAATAGAAAACTTTAATTAGATACAAAATAACTGGTTGAAATGCATTTAAAAGAGGTCCAAGAATAGTAGTAATTTTATTAATTCCAATTGAATTTTTAATGTCAATCCAAAAAAAGAAATCCATTAATTGAATGAGTGAGATAAAGATAAAAAAGATACCTGATGTGATATTTTCAGATTTATATTTTGGATTTCCATAATTTATTAAAAGAAGGGAAAAGGTTGTTCCTAAACCGAAAGTAAAGAGAGAAACACGGTCATTAAAACACATAAATTTGTAAGTTATGTATTTTAATGTGAAATTAATTATTTAAATTATAAATCGTCTGGGTGATCTTGATTGATAAATGTAATGGTTCCCGATTGTGTTTTAAAAGCATAAGGAGTATTAATTCTGCCATACATAAAATGTCCAGGTTCATTTGAAAGAGGTAATCTAATAGGGAAATATGTTCTAGGATTATTATTAAATGATGGTTCTGGATGATTATGAATAATTCCATTTATGCTATAATTTGTATGAGCCGATGATAGTGGGGGTTGGATATCTGAGGGTTTTAAGTAAGGTCCTACTTCACCTAATATAAATGCTACTGGGCTTTGAAGTTGACCTTGAACTTGTTGTCTACCAATTACTATTCTATTTGGTCTAAATGTATTAGAAGAGGCACTCGCTACAAAAGCACATTTTAATTCAATTAAGTGATTATCTTTATATATTAATATGTCTCTACAGTGTCCTCGTTTTGCTAATGGAATATAATTATATTCACCTTGTCCATTACACCTATCTGGATTTGGCCCTGATATAAATCCCCACTTATAATTATCTAAAGTTGATCTTGATATAGGAAATTCGTTATCTGATAATTGTCTACCACTAGTGTTATCTACAACTACAACGGATTCTCTGCCTCCAGTTCCTCTATTTATAGTTAGCACAGGATTTAAATTTGTGCCAGCATAACTGGCTACTTGAGTAAGAAATGATCTACTTGTAGGATTTAGTTGTTGTGCTTGTCCTTGAGGAATAGCTTGTTCTTCTGGAATAGCTGCAAATTGGGGTATTCGTCCTAATCTACCTCTTCTTATTCCTTGTCTGCCACTTGCTTGTCTGCCACTTGCTTGTCTGCCAGTTGCTTGTAATTCGCGAGGAATATTACCCGGATTTTCTTCTAGATGAACTCTGAGGACTTCTCTACTATTGGGACTTAATCTCATGTAAGCATCTCTATCTACACCAGGTGGAATATCTAGTCCTTCTCGTGGTCTGCGCATTTGTTCTTGATGTTCTCGAAATCGTCTTTGTTCTGAAGCTGAGAGTGGTTGTTGTGATCTCCTAACCTGACCAGATCGTCTTGCAGGACAAGCAATTGGGGAAGGTTGAACTCTTTGATTACAAGTAGGACAGTTATTGTTACCACTTTGTCTCCATTGCTCTAAACACTCCTTGTGGAATACATGGGGAGGCTCTCCTGGATGGGCTCTTACACATTCTTCTCCCTCTTCAAATTCTCCTTGACAAATTGGACATAATGCCGCTTCATCATCTCCTTCCGCAGCTCCAGATGCACCAGATGCACCAGTTGCTTGCATTTGAGCCTGACTTTGCTGTTCTCTGTAAACTTGAACTGCCGCTTCTACACTTCCTGCTGCTGCAATTAAATTTCTAGCCGTGTCTTCATCAGCTTCAGGAACTTGATCTATAAATCTTCTAATTTGATCAGGACTAATAGCTTGAGCTGGTGTAGATTGAACCATCTCCCCTCCTCTTTCTCTATATATTTGTAATGCTTGTTGGACATCTCCATTAGAAATTGCTATTAAATGACGGGCTTGTTGAATATCTGCTCCAGGAGCTTCGCCTATAAATTGTGCAATTTGTTCATCTGAAACAAAAACTTGACTTGGTCTATCAATTGGTGGGGGAAGAACTCCTCCACCACCTCCTGCCCCACTAGCAGAACGACGAATTTCGCCACCTCCACCCCCTGCACCACTTAAATATTCTTGTCTTGCTTGCATAAGTGCAGGGGGAAGCTGTATGGAGGGATCTTTAAATGCTCTAATAGCGTTATCGACATTATTGTTAAATCTAGATGCTAATAATTTAGCATTTGGAAAAGATAATTTTAATTCACGGACCAACATCATAGCAGGAATATTTTCCTGCTGTTGTCTTAATTGTGTTAGTTCTCTTTCTCGATCTTGATCTTGTAGTCTAAGAGCACGTATATTTTCTTGGACAGAAGATGGTTGTTGTGAATATCTTAAGCCAAGTCTTTCCCTAGCAAAATCTCTAGCAGCTGAACTTTCAAATTGTCTATCTTGATGAGCTGTAAGCGCTGAACCTTGTAAATCAGGTGATTGAGCAGCTGGAAGTTGGGCTTGTTGGGAAACAGAAGCACTTGCTGGTCTTGGCTGGGATTGTCTAGGGGCACCGCTTGAACCTCTTGGTTGGGATTGTCCAGCAGCACCGCTTGAACCTCTTGGTTGGGATTGTCCAGAGGCACCGCTTGAAGATGGAACTTGTTGGGCGGCCGCTTCTGCTTGTCTTCTACTAGCTTCTATTTGTTGCACTCTTTCTCTCAATTGTTGAGATGGTCTTGGTAGTGGCTCATCTAAACCCTGTAATTGTGAGGGTCGTTGACCTCTTGCTCTTGCCTCGGCGAGACGGGCTCTATGTGCTGCTTGTCTACGCCGACGTTCTCTTTGTTGTTCAGGAGTTTCATTTGGATCCGCTCCTCCCTTCTTTTTTGTTTTTTTGTTTTTATGACGATAAGTTCTTTTAATAAGTTTTGGTTTGGGTTTATTTCTTAACTTTTTAGTATTTTTAGCCTTAACTTTAGAATATTTTCGCTTGGTATATTTACCCATTATATAATAAATTAATATAAAAATATTAAAGTAATAAAATTTATTCTATGAGTGAATTTTTTCCTACTTCAAATGAAGATATCGAGCAACATATAAATTATGGAGAAGGTTTAAAACGCAAATATAGTTATGATGAAATTCATAATCTTATAAGAAAAGGGTATTCAAAATTAAGTAATACCCTTTATGAACCTGATTATATTATATCAATTTCTGGGGGAGGTCTTATTCCTGCACGTATTCTTAGGTCATATATTGATGTTCCAATTATTAATATTACAGTTAGTTCTTATAATGCAAATTCTCAACAACCTACCCATGAACCTACAATTATTCAAAATATAGATTCTTCAATAATTCAAAATAAATCGGTATTGATAGTGGATGAAGTCGATGATACAAGAGGAACCTTAAAAAAAGTTGTAAATGAAATTAAAAATACGGTTGAAGAGATAGGAATATTTGTAGTGCATAATAAAATAAAGGAAAAGTTAACAACTTTTCCCAAAGAAATACTTTATATATCATGTGAAGAGACACAGGGTAATATTTGGATTGAATATCCTTGGGATTTAATCTAATTTAATTAGTTAAGGGCAATTATTTATATATTATTATTATAAATGAGTGCTTCTCTTTTGGAAAAATTACTAGCTAAGCCAGAACCTTTAGTAAAGGAACAATTTACTGTTAAAGTTGCTCCACGAAAAAAAGTTCAAGTAAAAGATAAACGAAGAGATAAATTAGTTAATAGAGAGGAATTATTACGACAAATGTTAGAACCGAGAGAGAGAGTAAGAAGAGGTCCTGATCCTCCTCCAGTAGTGCCTGATGCTCCTCCTGAAGTGCCAGATGCTCCTCCAGATGTTCCTGATGCTCCTCCTGAAGTGCCAGATGCTCCTCCAGATGTTCCAGATGCTCCTCCAGTAGTGCCAGATGCTCCTCCAGTAGTGCCTGATGCTCCTGCTCCAATAAAAATTAAACGCAAGAAAGGTAAAAAATTTAAAATTGTTGGGATTGATAAAGGAACTATATCTACAACTCAACCACCAGAAAAGGGTCCTCGTTTATCTAAAAAGCCAGATATGAGAGTCTTAATTGAAGGTAAAACAAAAGAATTAGTGGTTGGTCAAACAATCAAACCTGATCTCCTGCCAGGCAAAAAACCGCAAGTTTTAGTTAGGGCCTCCCAATATTACCTTAACAATAGACAGATTTTTGTTTCATTTATAAATAAATTATTTCAAAGTTATCGTGATCAGATTTTGCAAGAAAGAGAGCAATCTGAAGTTGCTGAAGGAGAGGATTTGTTAGCATCGAAATGTAGCAAAAAAACAGATTCGTTCTTAGAATTTGAATTACTTACTCATCAAAAAATAGTTCGTGATTATCTTAATTTATATACGCCTTATCGTGGATTATTATTATATCATGGTTTAGGGTCAGGTAAAACATGTTCATCAATTGCGATAGCGGAAGGAATGAAAAATGATAAACAGATAATTGTCATGACACCTGCCTCATTAAGGAGAAACTATATTGAACAATTAAAAGAGTGTGGAGACCCTCTTTATGTTAAAAACCAGTTTTGGAAGTTTGTCCCTCTAAAAAGTAACGAACATTTATTAGATGAATTAAGTAGTGTTCTTTCTCTCTCAAAAGATTATATTAGAGCAAATGAAGGTGCGTGGATGGTAAATGTTAAAAGAGAACCAAATTTTGAATCTTTATCCAGCGAAGAAAAAAATAGTTTGGATAAACAATTAAATGAGATGATCCGAAATAAATATCAATTTATAAACTATAATGGTTTGCGAACAAGTCATGTGGATAAATTAAGCAGAGATGGAACTATAAATCCATTTGATAATGCAGTAGTCATTATTGATGAAGCTCATAACTTTATAAGTAGAATTGTCAATAAAATTAACAAATCAGATGCTCTTTCAGTTAGATTATACGAATTTTTAATGAGTGCAAAAAATGCCAGAATTGTTCTTTTGTCTGGAACACCCATTATTAATTATCCAAATGAAATAGGTATTTTATTTAACATTTTGCGAGGGTATATAAAAACATGGACTATTCCTCTGAATATAAAAACAACAGAAAAGGTAAATGAAGCTGTTATAAAAAAGATATTAACAGCTCCTAGTATGAAAGGTGTTGTGGACTACATAGACTATAGACCTTCTACAAAATTACTTAAAATTACTCGTAATCCTTTTAATTTTGTTGGAGTTTATGGCGGACGTAGTTATAAAGGTGTGGAGTTAGATGCTCAAAATAATGTTTCAGATGAAGAAATGTTATCTCTCTTAGACAAAGAATTGAAAAAGAACAGAATAGAAATGATACGTGGCGGAATCTCTGTTAATCGTTTTAAGGCACTTCCAGATAGGCTAGAAGATTTTCAAACACATTTTGTTAACATTAAAACGGGAGAGATAAAAAATAAAAAACTTTTCCAACGTCGTATTTTAGGATTAGTATCTTATTTTGCTGATATAAAAGAATTAATGCCAAGATATGATATTGATAAAGATTTACACGTATTGCGTATACCTATGAGTGATTACCAATTTGGAATTTACGAAGCCGCCAGAGTGCAGGAACGAAAACTGGAACGCCAATCGAAAACCAAAAAAAGAAAGCCAGCTAAAGATGGTATATATGATGAAAGTGTGTCAACTTATCGTATATTTTCTCGTGCATTTTGTAATTTTGTGTTTCCCCGAACAATTATGCGTCCTATGCCACAGGAAGGAAGTAATATAGAAAATACATTAGAAACAGCGGATGAGGATTTATTAGACGCAACAAGTGTTGAACAACGTTTGGCGAATACAGATGGACGTTTTACAGGTGATGAAGAAACCCGTCTCCAATTAGCTGGTGCTCAACAAATGGATAAAACATATGAATTACGAATTAAAGAAGCTTTGCGGACATTAAAAGAAAATTCGGGTGAATTTTTAACACCGGATGCTCTGATGACATATAGTCCCAAGTTTTTGATGATGCTAGAAAACATTATTTCTCCAGAAAATGAAGGTTTGCATATGATGTATAGTCAATTTCGCACATTAGAAGGAATCGGAATTTTTTCTTTGATTTTGGAAGCAAATGGTTTTAGACGTTTTAAGCTTAAAAAAGATGCAACAACTGGAATATGGGATTTGGATATGACTGATGAAGAATTAAAACAACCAACATATGCACTTTATACAGGAACAGAAGATACAGAGGAAAAAGAAATTATCAGGAATATCTATAATAGTGATTGGGGTAGTATTCCAACTGGAATAGCCGAACGTTTAAAAACGATACATAGTGATAATATCATGGGAAATATAATTAAATTACTTATGATTACCGCATCTGGTGCAGAAGGAATTTCTCTTAAAAATTGTAGGTATGTCCATATTACTGAACCTTATTGGCATCCTGTAAGAGTTGAACAAGTAATTGGTAGAGCAGCTCGTATTTGTAGTCACAAAGATTTACCGGATCATTTACGAAATGTAAAGGTATTTATGTATTTAATGACTTTTTCAGAAAAGCAATTGAAGAGTGATGAGTCCATCGAATTAAGATTAAAAGATAAGAGTAAAGTGGATAAAAAAACACCATTAACAAGTGATGAAGCATTATTTGAAATATCAAATCTGAAGAATGAAATTAATAAAAAAATTCTTCTTGCCGTAAAAGAGGCAGCGATTGATTGCTCCTTACATTCAAGTGCTGATAGTAAAGAACCATTAGTTTGTTTTTCATTTGGAAAAACAGAACCCTCTCCTTCCAAATTTGCAATTACACCTTCTTTAGACGGTGAAGAGGCGGATACTGTAGGACAGGCAAATGTAACTAAAATATCATGGAAGGCAAAAGAAATAAGAATTGCAGGTAAGTTATACGCTTTAAAAGAGGATAGTGGTGATTTATACGAATATGAGTCTTATTTACAGGCCTTAAGAGTGCCTGGTATAGATCCTAGATTTGTAGGAAAGTTAAATAAAAAGAGTGATGGAACGTTTGCAGTTGAATTAGTTGCATAGTGCTATATTCAATATACGGTAATGAAGTAAAATAATTTTATTCATAAATACCTCATTATCGTATCTTTTAAATTTTTAGGTGGATTTTAATCTCCACAGATTGGGGGGGCCGTCAGTAGTTGATGAACCATCTTTCCGTTCGTATGTGTTTAGCCAAGTCTCTGCTAATAGGAATTGCCATCGTGCAACGATTGTTGTATTGGTATCCCAAACTGTAATATTTTTATTAAAAGCAGAAGTTAAATAAAACATAAGTTCCATATTTGTAACACTTTTCACATCCCAACCACTAATATCTTGATTAAAGGCACCTGCACTTCTAAACATCGAAGACATATCAGTTACGTTTGAAGTATCCCAATTTCCGATATCTTGATTAAAATCTATCGCATTTCTAAACATCGAAGACATATCAGTTACGTTTGAAGTATCCCAATTTC
>Ga0075480_10000022_pt1 | contig 61002 bp, 69 predicted proteins | sample DEB08_DNA_7_FD_81590 | JGI IMG/M metagenome (GOLD analysis project Ga0075480, IMG submission 81590) | Aqueous microbial communities from the Delaware River and Bay under freshwater to marine salinity gradient to study organic matter... | ecosystem: Environmental > Aquatic > Marine > Coastal ... | reverse complement strand
CGAATGAAGAAAGGTGACATTGGTTCAATCATTCGCGCTGTTGCTCTGACGACCGACAAGAACTCCGACCCACTTGCCAGCGACGAAGGAGCATTCATCGAAGCATACAAGACATTGACAACGCAGACTCGAAAAGACATCGCTGACAAGGTTGCAGCAAATCGCCCTGCACCACTTTTCATCATGGACCTCAATGGCATGCGCCCTCGCCCAGTAGATTGGCCAGATGCTCTTGTTCTCAGTGCGATGGAGATATTGGGCAAATATCGAGCAGGCGTAGCAGATAGCGATGTTCTGTCGATGGATTTCAATGCAGCAAATGTACCAACTAAAGTCACGTTTGATTTCGCTGTTGGTGCTGAAATCGAGCGGATTACAATCGACTTTGGTGACTTAGACGGCTCCTTAGACGAGGCCGCGAAGAAATACGAAAGCGGTGGATTTGTTATATCAGAGGCCGTTAATGCTGCCCTTGCAGAGGCAGGAGGTCACCCCCTCGCTCTCAAAGAAACTGTTCTCAGTAAGAGCGATGCATCCATTGGTGAGATAATGACTGAGGCTGTTTCCTTGTGCATTACCAAGCATGGTTATGAGCCAGATGAGGATGATATTCGCTTTACGACAGCGCTGGTAATCACCGCCACGAAGAAGGCACGAAAATCCGAGGGCTTCAAGAAGACTACTGGTATTGCAGCAGAACTTGCGAAGGCATCGAAAGAAACGGCTAAAGAAGACCGGGAAAAGGTGGAGGAAGCAATCAAGACACTTACCGCTGAAGAAGACAGCCCAGCCGGTGCACTGATAGCATTGATGGCACTCAAAAAGGCATTTGGAGGGAAGGACTGATGTTTCGTCGCAGTAAAAGCCAGACTCCAGCCTTTGACAAGGACACATACGAATCCGTTGTTGCTCGGGCAGGCTCGCTTGGAATCACCGAGCAAGAGCGCAAAGAAATTCTCAAGGCAATCGACAAAGCCATCGAGGACAAGAAAAAGGAATTGAAGCCCGAGGAAATGAGCAAGAAGGCCTTCAAGGCGCTTGAAGATACCTTGGGCGACTATGCTGCTCTAATCGGCGACGCTGCATCACAGAAAGCAACCGATATCATCGAAGGCCGAATCCCAATGGACCTGAGCACCCCAGTAGGTCCAGTCAAGGACTTCGGTCTGATATTGACGCAAATCGAATTGGCAGCAGAAGAAATTACCCAAAACGTCATTGATTTTCACAACTTATTCGCTTCTCTGATTCCTGAAGACAATATCAGTGCGGAAGCAAGTGACAAACTGAAGGTGCTCTGGAATGACATCACAAACACAGAAGAAAGCACGACACTGATGGTAAATTTCCTAAAACTACAAGAGGTCTATGGGAAAGACAACAAGCAAATCAAAGCACTGCGCAAGCAAATCAATGCATTAGAAAACACAAACAGGGCATTTGCGAAACAATACAGCCGCATCAACTTCGGTGTGAAGGAGGTGTGGTGGCATTTACGAGACCTTGCACAGGCATTCGCCGAGCAAGATAAAGCCCTCAAAGAAGAACTTGCGAATCGGGCAACAGGGTCCTCTTCACTGGACATTAACCTTGCTACTGACTCTTCGATTGATAACAGCGTGATTCAATTATACAATGACAACATAAACGCACTCAGCGGCCACCTCAATGATGCTCTTGCAAAAGAGGTATTCAAGGATGCACTTCCAGAAGTGAAAGCAGAAGCCTTGGACAATATAGACTTCGAGAAAATTGCGGCTGAAGAGGCACAGAAGGCCTACTCAACCATTGAAGGCGACCGCAAAATAAGCGACCCCATGAAAAGAGAAGTGGAGAAGAAATTCAAGGAACTGTGCGCTACTCGCGCTGGCTCATTGTATCGCTTGGTGCAGGATAGCCCCGGAGCAGCAGCGAAGGTCATTGCGAACAACTTTATGGCAGGTGTAGCAACACTCGGGGAAGATGCAAAAAGAGTGGGAGCGTCCCTGATAGAAGACCTCACTTCTCGTACTGCTGTGAGCGCAGATGCATCAGATATGGCTGAAATTAAGGTAGCAGAGGAAGAAATACAAGCCGCCCTCGAAGAACCTGAGGCTGAAAGTGAAGGGGCGGACGCGCAATCCAGAATCTTTGAAGTGGTGAGAGAGATTGACAACGTCGACGAAAAGATAAAGAATACAGCGGCATCGCTGGCCTCTTTAAACAGGTCCAAGGGGGCAAGGTCAAACTCGCAAAGTTATCGTCAGAGGAAGAAAAATCTGAAGAACGAAATGGACTCTCTTAGGGCTGCAAAGGATAAATTTGAGGAAGAGAAGGAAAGGCTTGTAGGTGAGTCTGGCCTTTCCACAGTTATTCTCCGCCCCCTTAAGGGCGAGGGCGAGGACGACTTTGAAAACTTCGACTGATGAAACATGGAGGAATGAACATGGAATGTATATCGTGCAACGCTCACAACCCTGATGGTACAATGTACTGTATCGTCTGTGGTGCCGACTTACCAAAGAGCAATCCTTCGCTTGGTATGGCCAAGCCAAAACTTGCAGTGTTCCATGTTGAAGAAACTGTTCTGGACAATTCCGCTGGTGAGCGAATAGCAAAGCGGAAAGGTTTGTCTGGAAAGCGTTTTGGCCGTGAGGTCGCTGCAAATCTGGAAAAGGCAGTATCACGCATAGGTGTCAAGGATTACATCAACCGACTCGCTCGTGACAATTACACGATTGCTTTCATCAGTAGCCTCGATTCATCGTATCAGTATCGCTTGCAAGACCGACTCCGACATCTTGGTTTCCCTATCATGACCGATACAACTGGTCCTCTTGTTTTGATGGGCAGCAGTCAAGACAACATACGTTCATTGGCCCGTCGCTACGACATTACCTTTGCTTTCGGCACAAGCCCTGCTGGGACTGCCAAACAAATGAACGTCCCCGGCGTCTATGCAACAGTCGAGGATTACATTGGAGATTCAAAGAACCCTTACATCGCACCAACAGAAACGCCTGCTCCCTACACCCTTTCTGGCTTGCGACCAGAACCTACGCCTGCTCCTTACACGCTGGCCAACCCACACGAAGCGGGTCATTTTACACCCACCGACTGGTGGTCGGTGGATAACTGGGACGAACTTCCCGCATGGATGGAAAAAGTTGACTACGCCAATACCCAACATCAAATGGAAAAGTCTGGGATAAAAGACATGACCATCTTCGAAATAGAGGATGCTTTACGTCTGTATGAACACGAGATGAAGGAAACGACAGATGAGATAACGCAGGAAGAAATAGCAGGGAACATTAAGGCGCTTGTTAGCGAACTCCGCCGCCGCAAAGGTGGCTACATGACAAACCCACCGAAGCCCCGCCGTCAAAAGAGCAAGAAAACAGGAAAGGCTCGTCGTGAATCAGCGAAGAAATACTTCGAGCGACTCATGGGCAACAAAATGATGAACAAGGAATTTCCAGACAACTCCCAGCGCTCAGCGGTTGCTCTTTCCTACGTTGAGAAAGAATACGGGAAGCGAGGTGTGAACTCTGTGACCAAGTCGTGGGGTGCGATGGCGAATCCAGACCGCGTCCAACCGAGGCCGACCTCAGACTCAACACCTCGAGACCGTTGGGGTACACCGACCTCAAAACCAAGCCGCCAGCCATCTGCATTGATGCAAATTCGAACAGACCCTAAAAGGAAATACAGGTTCGAGCCAGCCAAACTCAAATTCAAGCGACAAGAGGCACCTTTTGGTTATCCGGGCTCAACACCAGCGGCATCGTACTCTGAAGCGTACAATCAAGCACAAGATAGGCCACTCTTTTTGCCAGCCACTCGCGTCTGGTTCGAGGACAGTTATGATGTGAACCGAATACAGGGCGGAACTGTGGATGTTTATGAGAGGGTATTGCACGGCGCAGGACAGGGCCGAAAAATTGAACCCTTCAAAACACTTACAAAAGAAGAAGGGTTTTACCGCCTAATTGGCAGATTGGTGCCAGTCATATCGTTCAAAGATACACCGATGACGAACCCGACCACTGAAGGCCTCCCTATCTACTCGGGCCAACCTACGGGTGCCAAGAACCTCGGGATGGTAAGCGCAGTTGTGCAAGTTGGTCGTGGCTTCATGAAGGACATCGGCGAAGGACTTCAAGACTTCTACCGTGCACTGATTGGTGGTCGTCAAAGCATGACTGAGAAGCGCATGATGATGGCTGTTGCTGAGATGCACCGTGACCTCACGAAAGCCGTTGAGCAGAAAGGAGGAAACGCCATTGGCAACGTTCGTCTTGATTACGAGCACCCGAAGCAGGTCGGCGACATCACCCTGATTGCTACCGCTGACGCTCTCAAGGTTCCAAAGAAGAACCCCGCATCTTCCAAGAAACTCAAGAAGGCAAAAGACGCATACAAGAAGTTCCATGGCGGTAAAAAACCAGACGAGGTCAAGACCGAAAAGATTGATGTTGGTGATGTCTGGTATTCGCTTGGTGAGTGCTGGACGCTTGGCTACATGTCCCCCAAGGAAAACGGCAACGAATTCCAAAAGTTCATCCATGAAATGAATGAAGAATCCAAAGACGGAAACTACCCGACACTTTACGCTACGATGCCAGAAAGTGGGGAGCCAATGCTCATCATCAAGGGTGGAAGCATGAAGATTGGAATGCGTGACGGAAAAGCATGGTTGATTGACTGAGGTGAACAAAATGGCAGCACAAAAACGTGAGAAGTATCTTGGCATCCCCGTAAAAACGTGGGACAAGGTTGAACTCATTTCCCTCGGTTTTGTTGTCGCAACAACAGCACGAACAGCATTTGAAACCGTCGGGAGGAAAGGTGTGTTCGGGTTTGGAAAGTCGAGTGGCTTGGTCAAGGCATCTCGCCTTGGGATGAAGCCCGCCACATGGAAAGAAATCACAACACTTTCAACTGTTCTCGGGTTCATGTTGGTTGCAAAGTCAGCAATTGATGCAATCGAGAGCAAGACCAACCTGTTCAAGAAAGAAATCAGTCCCGGCGAAGGGCTCACACCGTGGGTGTATCGCTACCGATATTGAGGTGAAAAGTATGTACCCGTTTGGAAAATCAAAAAAGAAAAATACGCTACCAATCATCGGTTTGGCTGCTGGCATAGTGTACTTCATGTTGAAGGGCTCAGGCTCAGATGAAAGCGCACCAAAAGAGAAAATATCCGCACTCAAATTTACCTATTACAGCAAGACCACCAATGAGGTTGTCGAGGCGAATGTGTCCAACGGGGCAACATACAACGGAACTGCGATGGGGATTCGATTGACATTTACTGATGCAAGTCCTCAAGGCTCGGCAATCCGTGTCAACTACAAGTCATCAAAAGACGGGGCTTTCGCTCACGCGGGTGATACCCGAACATTTGTTCTAAGTCCGGGCGAAACCCGAACATATGACATTGAACCCAGCGAATATGGAGGAACCTATATGGGTGCTGACACAGTGGCCTTCGTTGTCGAAGTGCTGCCTCCGCAGACCGGTGGCGTACCAACGGAAGGGGAAACCTACCCAACGTACCGCTTCGAATACCGGTTGTGAGGGCGGAATGAATGAATCCGGCAGTGTTTTTAGCCAATCCCAATAGTGGTGGGCTGAAGGCATTTTTGCAAGTGGCTCGACCCGGCGTTCGTGAGTGGGTCAAGAATCACTACGAAAACTTCCGAATGCAGTTCGCTCCGCCTGCTCGTGGTTTCCCCGGCTCACATTCGATACAATCAGGATTTATGTTCCGCCACCATGTGTTCGGTGAATACCACACATATCACATGGGATTTCCAGTGCTACGCACCTACAACTTTTACGGTGCCCACCCTCGCCATTATCCATCAATGGATAGCGATTTTGAAACTTGGCCATGGTTGGGTTCAGAGGGCGGCGTTTTCTTAGACGGTGAGCCTGTGGAAGCAAACGCCCTGCAAAGTGACCTTCAACAGGGAGGGCAAAGCACCTACTTCCTGCTTCCTTCACTTGGAAAACTTGTCATCGACAACCTACGGCTCGGACTTGCAACGCCCAAAGAACTCGCTCGATTCATGGCCGTCACCATCATGACTTTCGATAAGGAGCAAGGAAAAGAAGAGCGCAAGGGCCGCCGAAGCCGACCAAATGTGTTTGATACCGTTGAGATTGGTGGACAAAAATACTACCGGGTGTTCGACATCCTCCATGAACTTATCACATCACATCCGCAGTATGATATGTTGTGTAGGGAAGCGCGACTTGACCCAAACAGGGCCTTCAATCTCCAAGCAGCACGAAACAAAATCTCCCAGAGGTTTGAGGACGAACTTGACGACTTCAAGGAAATCGAATACGATGTATTCAAGAAAGCGTGCGAAATTTTCCTTGGCCCACTTCTTCGAGTTTTGGAGGCCCCGTTCCCCGTCACACAAATTGTTCAAGTCTTGAATACAAATGAAGTCGCTGTCAACATCAAAGGCAAAAACGCCGTCGGTTGGCAAAAATTGAAGGCCGATATCAAAAATGGCAACTGGCGTGTGACCCGCTCTGGGCGCAAAGATAAGAAGCCCGTGGTTGACCTTGTCAGCGAAGTCGATGACACTCACACTATGAAGAATGTTCCTGTTTCAGTGATATTCATTCCCACTGGTAAAGCAGACTTGAGGACTTCGTTCGATATCCGGAACAGTTCGGCGCTTCCTTTGTTTGAAGTCGTCATGGAAGCCTTCTTTTACTTTGACCATCTCAATGCGATGGGCTTTTCAAAAATCAATCACAGTCGTTTCACACGAGACCATTTCAAAGATTATGATGGAACCGATAACCCCGGTGCTTGGAGTAGCGGTAAAGACTCCAAACCTTTCGGCGACTGGTTCATTGACGCTCGGACAGACCATACTCTGGCGTTCTTCGGTAATATGTGGGAGCGGAAGCCAAAAATGCGCAAATCATTGGAAGCCATGTTCAAGGGTGACAATTTTTCCATGGCAGAAGTGCAGTGGTACACCGAGGTCATTTCCAAACATTTGAATCCTGTTTTGATACCTCAAATGATGCAGCGTGAAATCCCAACAAGGGCTGTAATGATAGCACCAGTTGTCCCAGAAGACCAGCAGGTGCAATTGGTTGGCGAATTGACAGACATCGAATTGAAACTGGAATCACCCCTTCTTCGCGATGCATACCTTTCCTATACAATCGCATTCAACAACTGGTTCAGCCAACTTCTGATTGGAGCCAATCGAGGTTTCCTGTTTGCTGAGCCATTTGGTCCCAAAGGGCCGGGTGGCGATGCCAAAAAGGCGAAGAAGAAAATTAAGGCAGCACGCGAATCAATGGCAGGTAGCGTGCGGGAGGCTTGGGGGTTAGCCCGAGCAAACGTTCTTTCACTGCGGAATCTTGGGATTAGCAACAAAGCCATTCTCAATGCAATAAAGCAAGAGGTAAATCGTGCCCACCTCAATATGAAAACTTCTCGACCTGCGCTTCCTCTTGCTGGCGCAAATGACCTCGATACCTATCTCAATTTCATTTCAGATTTGTATGAGAGCGACCCTACGTTGCTTGCCGCCGTCAGCAGCGCAGCCGACCTGCTTCGGATAAACAACACAGCAGATATCAACCAAATCGAAGACATGTTCATCACCGATATTCGTCGGCACATGAAAATGAAGGCACTCGGGACAGTCAAATTCCCAGCGCTCGCAACCGTCATGCAGGTCTTGCGCCAATACACCATCATTCCGTCGGACCAACTCAATGAGTTCGTTGCCCGACAACTGAGCGATGACATGCAAGGCCTCATCAAAACTCGTGCCGAGGCACGACAGGGCTTCCTAACTGAACCAGCCGCAACGATTGTTCCTCCACCTCCCCCGCCGATTTTGCGTATGCGTCCTGAAGAGCCAGAGAAAACCGAGGAAGTGGAAGACGAGGAAGTGGAAGAGTCGCGTGAAGACCTTGAAGCCGAACTTAAACGCCTTGAAGAAGAGCGGCTCGCCAGTGAGGAAAGGGAGGGCCTTGTCGACTTCGCTAAGGGTACGCGGGAACTTCTTGCGAATTCCAATTTGGATTCCGAGTTGTATAAAGGCTTCATGGAAGAACTCAACTCAATAGAAAGGACTCTCGAAGATTGGCTTCTCGGTACATACACCCTTAATCGGGAAGGGGCAGACGAACTTGGTGCAGATTTAGACTCTTTACAGAGTCGAATCCTTAGAGCAGCCGAGCGAGGTGAGGAAGAGTGAGCAAATACGCTGGTCTCCTTGAACAGTTCAGCACCTACGCTGCTCGCTTCAATCGTGCTGGGCGAAAACCATCCCGAGCAGACATCGAAGAGTTCATGGTGAAGTTCTTTGAGCGCACGATATTTCAGATGGGCAACACGTCTTTTGATACAACAACAAAGCCGTTTTACGGTGCGAATTACCGCAGCAAAATGACTGGTAAGCCGATTTATGTCATTGATACCAAGAAGACAACGAAGGAAAACATTGACGAAATCCGTCCCGTTTTACACGAAGCATTTCTTCGCGAGTATGGGTCATTTGGAGTGAATACTGATGACTTTGACCCCAAACCAGTGGTTCCCCAGAATGAGGAAGAGCAAATCATACACGAAGGCATGAAGGATTTCTTTTACCGCTACAATCAACTGACGCTACCGTTTCGTCTGCGAAAGACCATGCATCATGAATTGCAGGCTGTTGTTTTCCGTGGTGGCGACATAGCGACAACAAAGCGATTCACGCTTCACAGTGAAAAGGAAATCCGGCAATACATCGAAGCCCGCCAATACGATAACAGTGGGAAGGGTGGACACGGTGGCTCAAATCGTGGGCTTCGTGATATCTGGTGGCGCCCCAATCCGTCAGGAAATTATCCGAAAGTCGGTATCGTTGATGTGGATAATCCTGCTGATGTTCCGTTTGATGATTACACTCGAATTGTCTATGATATCGCGAAGCGCTTCAGCCTTGTCCACTCAACACTCGTTGTATTTACAGGGCGGACATTCCAAGTCTGGTTCTCGACGAAGCCACTGTCTTTTGAAACCAATCAAGAATGCTGGGACTACATCTATGCAACGGTGAACAAAGCCACGAAAGATGTTGCTTTCAATGCTGACGAGGCAATCACTCGCAAAGTCCCAGTTATTGACAAAGGGCCAATGAGTGCCAATCGGATGAACCGTATGTTGTTCGGTGCGCACTACAAGCCCGGTCGTTTTGAAGATTCAACAGGCTACGCCTGCATCCCTGTTCAGTTATCCCGTTTGAAAAAGTTCCAACCTGAGGAAGCACACCCTGTTGCCGTCATGCGTGACTTTGAACGCCTCAAAGGAATGGCAGACGCGTGGTTTGTTTCTGCTGAAGTTGGCGATGGGTTTGAGGAAACAGAAGCAGCCCCACCGTGCAATCGCATTCCTGTCAGCAACTCAGATACAGATAACCCACTTGTGGTGAAACTCAACGCTTGGAAAAAAGAAGGGATGGAAGAGAAAAGTTATGCTGATATTGGTGAAGAAGTCCTTCAGCACCCACGTCTTGTTGTCACCCCGAAATACGACGGACAACTTGGATTACTTGCGTTCAACAAGCGTGGTGGTTTCAAGGTTCACGGAAAGCGTCTTGACAATCGGAAAGGTGATGCACGAGCAGGGATGGATGTCGAGCGCTGTGTGATGGTGTCTCAGAAAAGCGGTGTTATCGCATGGGACAATTACCTGACGCGTGAATTCGAGCGCATTTGTCAGGAGAATGATGTGGATAGCATTGAGGTCATCATTGAATCAATTGTGCTTGACCCAATGGGGCGGGTTGCAGGCAACACGGAGTCTTCGTCGATTCTTTCGACGGGAACGGACAATCACGACCCAGAAACATTCCGTCGGCTGAAGGCTGTTATTCTCGACGTTCTTTCTGTTGATGGGAAGGATGTGACAAACCTCCCCTTCGATGAACGCTTAATGAAAGCAGCAGATTTGGAAGGAGGGCGCATCCGGTGCATTGACCCCGTGGTGGTTGAAGACGACTACGCTGGCATCGTCAAGGCCATCTGGGAAGCAGAGGTTATCGAACGGCAGAACGAGGGCCTCATCATTCACGCTGGTGAACTTCGCTACAAAGTCAAGCGCAAGTACACACTTGATGCAGTTGTCATGGGTGTTGGGAAAACAAAGACTTGGCGAGACAAAAAGCCACGCGTCAATTCACTCCTTCTCGGTGTCTCCAAGAAAACAAAAGATGGTGTCGCCATTGTACCAGTTGGGCGAGTAGGTTCATTCTCACTCGACATGAGCAAGGAACTTTTCCAACTCGTTCTCGGTGAACAGATTGGGGATTACGGGAACTTTGAATACAGCATAAATCTTCCACAATTGATGGAAATATACTCCGATGTTTTGCTTGTTGAACCCCGAGTTATTGTTGAAATCGAATATCAGAAGTTATCCAACATACGAACAATTTCTGGGCCGTCGTTCCTTCGGAAGGCGCATCGTGGTGTGGACGGTCAAGGGGGGATAGAGGTGACAAAGAGTGAATACTACTCGCGCTCGCCGATTCAAACAAACTTTTTGCGGGTTCGCTACGACAAAGATGTCGAAGATGCAAGTGACATTTCTCACCGACAAGGTGACGGCGCAGGGGGCTTCCTCATTGGTGTAAGGCGCGATGCTCTGTCCAATCCAACTATGAATGTTCGCGACGAGAACGTTGGGCGACGTGTTTTTGTCTCAGAATCAGGATTAACATCTGTTGTGTTGCCAAATCCCTTCTTTGGCTACGCTGCTGGGCCTCGTTGGGTAAGCGGAGGTCCACGCCCATATACGATTCCTGAATACCCCGGAATGACGTTTGGTGTCGACCCCAGTATGGTTGGTCCGATGAGCATGGCGGGTTCTCCGCTTAGCCCTCAGCAAAAAGCAGGGAGCATCCGAGAGGATGAATGGTTGGCACTCAAGGACGAGTTCGCAGGGCAACTGAAATCGGAAGAAGGAAAGTGGGGGCTTCACTACGCTCCAGAAAAAGCACTTCGTTTCCCCAAGGACAAGGATGGGATTGCATACTTCCTTGACATTCCCGGCTTCCCTGTCGGCAGTGACGATGCTATCTTCGATGAGGAAGGGCCGAACATCGGTGGCGTTGTTCACGACAAGAAGCGGGATGAGGTCCGCTATCACAATCAACTCCTTATGGAATACATGGAAGATGATGAGCAAAAACGAAAGGACGCCGAACTCACTGCGTTAATCAATATGGATGGACGCTCCATGCAAAAGTTCCCGATGCCGATAGGTGAATTACCAGATGATGAATTCAATCAAGACTTCTATGCTAAGCAGAATGAGAAGGTTGCTTCCGAACTCGGTCGCAAGACATTCACTTCCAGAGAAGACCTTTCAAAGCGAGCAGAAGGTCTCCAGCGCATTATGACAAACCCCGAAGACTCCAATAGCGATGATGGCGTGGCTAAGCCCAAGCGGGGCATGATTCGTGCGTTCGATGCCTTCATGACATTCGAGGATGAGGAAGAATGACACTCAAACCATCACAAGTTCGGAAATACACCCGCTTCCCTAAGGGCGGTTCCGTTCTTGGTGGTTTTGATGTGAAAGAAGCAACCCTCGATATCGACAACGGCACTTGGTTCGTGATGTTTGATGGTAAGGTTTCTCGCCGTCAAGCCCGCAATGCAATGGCGCACTTCATCAACCGAGTGACAAATGTCCCAACAAACGAACGTTCGTTCAGCAGTCCAAAGGTCATTCCCATTGAACTGAAGTGTGACGAAGTCACTACGGTGATGTCGAACCCATCTGGTCGAGTGACGATTGCGAAAGGACACCTTTCATTTGATGGTGTACTGAAAAACCCAACATCCGTAGCCGAGTTCAAGAAAGAAATGAACGACATGGTGACACACAACCCTCACAAGGTTTTCCGTGACTTCACCTACAACAAACTCAATGACAAAGAGTTCCTTGACAAGTTGTGGTCATTCGTTTCATACAGTGGTGAATCCTACGGGTGGGTGACAAACAATGGTCGTATCTTCCACCGCCGAGCCTCGCTCATCATGCCCAAAATCAAAATCAACAAGCGCCCCGATAACGAGGTCGCATTTTACCACACGCATCCTTCAAAGGACGAGCCTTCGCTCACGTCAGCAGACGATATACAATTCTATGCAGACCTGTCATTTGCTCCCGGTGTCAAGCGACACTACACGGTCATGCGTGACCGAATCGACTACTTCCAATTCAATGTCAAGAATCCCAAGATGGACGAATACCTGAAAATTGACGAAGACCATTTCGTTCAGGATATTGACGCCATGATTGAGGAAGGAGAAAAGAAATACACTGGGAAGAAAGACCTCGATGCTGTTGAGTTCTGTCGCTTGGTCACACAACACATGGTGGATAAAATCAACGAGAAATACAAGGGGCTCATGAACATCACCTACAAACACTTCGTCAATCCAGAATACAAGGGGGACGAGGACCCTTTATTCAATCCGCTTCCGAACCCTCTCTCAAATCCAACAAACCCGAAAATCCCCTCCAAATACCATCACCACTCTCTTACCGACCTTCAGGGAGTTGATTATTCGTGGGTCCATTATGGTGGAGATGAGTTCGCTCACACGCTTTACACCTACTACTGGATGCGCTACTACTTCGAGCCGAACCAGCAAGGCGTCAGTCGGATGTATATGATGGAAGACATTGGCTTTGATTCCGACCTTCGCAAAAAAGTCAGGGCATATCTGAACCGTCCTATCACAGGAAACTGGACGTATCTTGACCTGCTGTTCGTGGTTGGCTTGTATCACGACATTGGAAAAGTAAGGGAAAAGGAAACAGGTGAGCACCATTCCATCGCTGGCAAATACATGTGGGACGAATTTATTGCAGATGAGTTGGATGTTCCTGCAACCTTTGAGGACATTGTGTCCACGATGTTTGAATCAGACATCGGGCGTCGAAACATCACCGATGAATTTTTCCAGACAATCATTGGCGACTACTACGGTGTCGCTTTGCTGATGCAGATGACAGACATTGCTACACATCACCCTACAATGTCTGTTCACTACGCAAAGTTGGCACGACAAAGTGGCACGTTCAAGGGAGACGTCAACGCATTCAAGAAATGGTCAATGGCAAAGAAGGTCGAGCGTTTGCGAACGTTCCTTGACCAACCAATGTCAAACCCACGCCCTAAAGCAACACAAATCAAGTGGGTTGCTGACTATGGTGTGGAAGGAATGAGCCAGCGATTGGTTGAAGAAATTCTCGACCCATACAAAGGCGATAATGAAAGCGTCTATCGCTTTGGTCGTCAGCACGCTTCGCCTCAGGCATACTTCTATTTGAACAGCGACAATTTTCCCGAAATCCGGGGAATGATACCTGATGATGTCACTATTGCGGGACGTCTCATCCCGAAAACATCTGTTATCTGGTTGCACATTGGAGAAACCCATCGCCAAGATGACTTCGGAGAAAAGTTGGCTCAGACCATTTACGAAGCGCTCGGAGAAATTCTGAAAGGTATTGAACCTCGTGTCAAGATTGACAAAGTCGAAACAGGCATCAGCATGAACCCACGCAAGGCGAAGAAAGTTGATGTCATCCTTGTTTCGGGGCCCCCGGGCACAGGAAAGAGCACCTTCATCCGCTATCTCAAGAAAAATTTCTCTGTCGTTGGCGAACCACTTACAGTGACAAGTCGGCCTCCACGCCCAAAGGAAAAAGATGGTGTTGACCGCATTTTCACTACGAAGGCAGAGTTCGAAAAGATGATTGAAGCCGACCAATTCGTTGAATGGAAGAAGCAGAAGAACGGTCATTACTACGGTCGCCGGTGGGTTGATTTCAAGTTCCCTGTCAATGTTGTTGACCTCAATTTGAAGGGTATTCGCTCTTATCAAGAAGCATTCCCTAACGCATATTCCATTTTCCTCGCGCCTGATATCCCGCCCAAATCAATGGTTAAGCGCATCATGCGCCGAGGTGGAGTCGGTATTGCAGAAGCACGCCGTCGAGCAAACCTCGGGCCCGTTATGGTAGCAAACGCCAAGAAGATGAACTGGGACCAATTCGTGACGGTGAAAAGCGGCTCTTACAATCAGGTCTTTGCAGGCATCACTGCTAAGATGAACAGTGTGTTCGACAACCCCCGAGTCCATGAGTCAATGGTCATGATTTCCATTACGCCTGAGTTCCGGCCACAACGGACTTTGGATGGGCGACTACTACCCCCTAACGAACGAGAGCGACAGTACATGCGCGAGCGCCAGCGCCATATCGACTTCAACCACACAGCATCCGGTGCAGACTACGTTTCCTTCATCGTTCCTGAATACTTTACAGATGAGCAGTTGCCGAGTGGAAGCATTCGTTCCCCTGCCAACCGGAAAAATGTGTTAGTCCCAGCCCCTGATGCCCCTGCCTTTGAGACCTTCCTTTCCAAAGCAGAACTGCCGATGGGGAATCCCAAAGAACTCTTCGATTGGTTCGAAGAGTGGGTTCATCTCATCAACATGAAGAATAAGGAACTTGAAGCGTTCCTCGACTCACCTCTTGGAAAGCAGGCTGGACTTTCAAAGCAACAAGCGAAAGACTGGAACAATATCAAGAGTGGGCGTGTTAGCGGTCGGCGCATTTTGAAGATGCGAGCCAAACTCGGCTTAACGGGGCCGAAGGATTACATCAAGGTCGGTCCTCGCATCATTGAGGACTACTACGAGAAGGCGCTTAACAGTTGGACTGGTCCGTCAGATGACCCGCTCAAGGGAGAAACCGACTGGGATTGGTGCAAGCGTCAGGTGCGCTTTGTCAAGCGGACCAGTGCCTTCCCGTATAACCCGAACGCTGAGGAGCGCAAAGGTCCACTCGTTCGTAAGCAAAAGACGCAGTCCAAGCCATCACGTCGCCTTCTCTCCTTGTGGGTTTGGGGCCACGACCCTTGGCGCTGGGCACGAAAGAACGGCTTCGAGCGCATGTCGCCCTGCCCCGATGTCCCGTGGGTTGGTATGACGGAGAAGCGCAAGTACGGAAAGATTGAGGTGAAGCAGAACCCACCATCAACAAATCTTGAATGGATATACACCCCGAAAGACCCAAATGGTATTGGGGCTAACATGCATATTCTGCAAGGATATGACAGAGCAAAGCCTGTGTATTCTCGGGCTGTGTCTGACTGGCCCACAATCCAAACCTACACTGGATATAGCGACCTCATCCCGAACGTCGAAGTGAAGTGGGATGTCTGGACCCGGCTTCCCGACCGATATCGGTTCAGAACCCACTGGTTTGATAGTCACGGAATTTCATCTCTTGCTTGGAACATACATATAGATTCAGCCGGTGCTAAGTGGCCAGAAGCAGACGACAGCGGTAAAGGGCATGGTCAAGCAGCATATTTGAAAATTCTTGATTATGTTGATGCAGTCTATTCAGGAGCCAAACATTCAGTGTCAGCAGAACGAGTATGGGAGGCACTTGAGAAGAGGCAAACTGAGTTGGGCATCACAATAGAAAGAATGCCTGATGTTTTGGAAGAAGAGGGTCCTTACCCAGCACGGCTCATGAAGAGGCTGAAGCAGAAGCCAACCGACCCATATGCGGTAGCCAATCCACCAAAGCGCATCAAGCCAAATGAATTGGCAAAGTTAGCAGTCAAGTCAATTACCAAGAAGAACTTCATCAATTCTGGTGCTTTCGGCTCTGTGTTTTACATCCCGGGAACAAAATTCGTATTCAAAGTGGAAAGGCTTGCTGACCCGAAATACTACGCTGAACTCTCAGATTGGCTACAAGGAAAGGGCAAGAAACCAAAGTTCCCCGCAGAACAACGTCGCGTTTTCAAATACAACTGGGATTTTAACGCCGAAGACTTCGCCTTCCCCTTATTTGCGATTGGCGACGGAAAAAGTGGCCGCTACCACACCATTATGGAATTCCTCGGGTCAGTTCCTCTCGATGCCTTAACGCCCATGCGTGACTATAAGAACAGGTGGAAGCCACGCTATCAGATGAAGCAAACACTGGAGTATATGAAACAATTAGGGGGAATGCACCAATCAGTCTTCGACCGGTTTGCCCGCAACTTCGCTGCTGCAAAAGCCCTTGGTTTGCAGCCCGACTACAACCTCCCGAACTTCTTGGTCGACACGAAAGGAAAGAGGCTCAGTTTGATTGATTGGTTTTGGGAATACGGGCCTCAAGAGTGGGAGGTCGAAGACTCGATAGCGGCATACGGGGTGGAAGCACTGACTGGTGCCTCATCTTTGATACTCGTGAGGTCGCGTCTCAATGACGCTCGCGTTAAGTGGCTGATGAAGACCCCGGAGCAAAGGAAACAGATGGCTGGGAAAAGGAATTTCAATTGGCGTGTCACTTGGACACAGTGGGAAGAAGCGATGGCCGACTATGCTCAAGCATATGACTTGTTCAAGAAGGTATTTCCAAAGATGCTGAAAGCACTCAAAAAGAACGGGCTTGTCATTGGGGGAAGCAGCCCATTCATGGACAGTGAACTTGACGAGCGGTTCCAAACCCCCTACGAGGAACGGGTTCTTTGGCTACTTCATCCACCAGAAAACCCTGCTGCCGCGACAGCAAAGTTCTGGAAAAAAAGAATGAAGAAGAATCAGGACGAGTGGGGGACTATGGGCTCAGGTTTCAGGGATGACCAATTGTTCGACTGGGGTCTTCAGGAAGTCGTAGCAAATGCTCCAGCAAAGTTGCACCAAGGAGATGCCATCATCACCCGATTGGAAGAAGATTGGCCGCCGCCTTTCGGAGCAAAAGACTGGTCGAAATATCCCCCGTCAATGAAGCCGCCGCCCAAAGTAATCGTTCTCGCTGAGTGCCCATTTTGTATGAATGGTAAAGGATTAATTGACGAGTCTATGGAGGATGCCTGCAATCATATTTACCCTCCATGCGGGCATATTCTGCGCATCAACCCCAACAAAGCATGTTGTTGTGCGAAGTCAGAACACCCACCAACACACCCTCATCATTTCAAAGCAAATCCTCCCGATGGCGATGGCCCTAAAGGGTTCAATTGGCCCCCACCCGGAGGCTTGAGGTTTGGTCAAGAACTTGTTCATCTGGCCAGTGGTAAGCGCTACAAGTATGTGGAAACCCAAGTACGCGAGGTCACTTTGAGGGGCGAGAAGGTACTCAGAACCATTCACAAACTTGAGAATGTCAAAACTGGGAAAAGAGGATTTATCACAGATGAAGGGCTGAGGGAACGGTACACTACGGTCATTCATCCTGACTTCATGGTCAATCCTCCAAGCAAAATCACTCCCTCATATGTTCGCTCTCAACCAGACACCCTCTTCGTTTTCGGTGACAATGACCAGCGTCGTGGAACAGGTGGGCAGGCAAAAATCCGCAATGAACCAAACGCCATTGGCTTCCGAACGAAGAAGGCACCACGAACCAATGCCTCGGCTTACTACACCGACAGCGAATACAAAGAAAACATCTCCAAGATGAAAGAGGACCTTGAAGAAATTTCTCGACGCTCAGCCGATTACGATAGCGTGTATTTCATCCCGGGAATCGGGGAAGGTCGTGCGAAGTTGAAAGAAAAGGCACCAAAGACATACGCATGGATGAAGGAGAATCTTCCTCAGCCAAACCCATGGTTCCCTTCGGACACGTCCTACCCTTCAGCCCTCACGGACCAAACCATTTCGATTACGCAGTTGTCGAACCCACCTTGGCGCCTTGAGCACCAAAAAAACCCGTACATCATGCTCACGGAACCGTGGTCTGGGATTGAAGTCCCCATTGATGAGCGTCTGGCCCCCCTTGTTCAACATCTGTGGGATAAAAATGTCCCCACTTCATACAGCGACCAAGGTCTCAATCGGGGAGGCTACCTTGTCGTTCGTTGGCCCTACGACTACGCCAAACCCATCCTCGACAAATTGGCCGAACGCCACGATTTCAAGTACGACTCCGCTGGAGGTATCGAACTGTGGAAGGGGGGTGACAGAGTCTTCCCTGAAAACAGCATTACCATCCGCTGGAAGAAAGGTGTGACCCCGCTCAAGGCGATGTACGAGGCCTTCAATCTGGACTACCCGAATTCAAGGGAGAAAGCGCTCGCGATGCTGGAAGAAAGGGATTGGATTCAGAACCCCCGCACCCCCGGTGGCAAGAAGGTTCCAACGCGATACCTCAAGGGACTCACCAAACTCGAACGCATGATTGCGGAAGATGAAATCGACAAAGGGTACGAATACGATGCAGATGACCCTGAAGCATACGAGTTCTGGAAATCGGACATCAAGGCAAAAGCGCGTGGATTGAAGATTGGTTCCTCCAAACACAAGGAGGAATACTACCGTCGCTACCGTGAGAACATTGACGAAGACTACAAGCCAAGCGGTTCCACTTCAAAGCAAAAGTTCCTCAATCGTATTCGGAAGGAAACAGGAATCAAGAAGTCGATTCTGGAAAAGGCCTACGACAAGGGGTTGGCTGCATGGCGAACAGGACACAGGCCGGGAGTTCAACAGCATCAATGGGCAGCGGGAAGGGTTTATGCTCTCGCTGTTGGTGCAGATTCATCAACGGGGCCGGGGAAACCCGACCACTCGTTAGCAGTTGAGGCAGGTGTTCGGTGATGGAACTCTTCGGACGACGGAATCGCGCTGCACTGGATGAATGGTCGGTTGTGCACTTTGCTGCGGGAATCGTCCTTGCTCAGACGGGCTTCGGTGCACTTCAGACACTGGTGCTACACACCATCGGCGAAGCCGTCGAGAATACTGAGGCGGGCTCCAATGTTCTCCGCTCAATCGGCTGGGACCGCTCCGTAATGGACAGTCCTCTCAACATCGCGACTGACACCATCTTTGCTATGGCGGGTTGGTGGTTGGGGAACAGCAGGAAGTGAGGTAATGGGGTACGACATCGAACTTTATACCATCGACAAGAAGAACGACTACATCGGGAAGAAAGGCTACGTCCTCAAGGAAATCCTTGAGAACAAAGACTCAATGATGAGAGGTCAAAATGTCGATGAATGGGTATATGATGCCTGTGGGGAGTGGATTTACGCTCTCCGCAATTCACTCCCGAATGTGGTTGATTTTCGGAGTCGCTATGTGCTTCCAATTGTTCTGAAACACTTCAAAACAGAAGAGCCACATCTCACCGTCACACTCAATGTCAGGGAGTCGAAATCGCTTGCGAAGTCGCTTGAAAAAATGCTCAAGAAGCCGGTGAATTCCAAAGGAGAATTCATTAGTGGCGCACTTGAAAAACTCGTGAAGAAAATGATACGCTCGCTCAAGTCAGGAAAGCGACACTTGTTGTATGTGGGGTGAATGCATGAACCCTGAAACCTATCCATCGTTCAACATCATCGCAACGGGTAATGATGGAACGCAGATAGCAACACTTTCGACAAATGATTGGGTGGACTTCGTAAATACAGTCGCTGCGGAGGGACCGGCGGAATGGTACATGGCTCCAGCAGCGAAGGCGATTTACAATGCAACCGGGAAGGGCTACTTTCCACAGGGAGTCACATCGGGAACAACCATCACGATTCATGAGCAATCAAAAGGCAATCTTGACCTGCTCGCACACGAATATGGGCATGCACTGGGAATACAACACACGTCAGGAATGCAACCAGATGTGATGAACCCAGTTGCGTGGATGAGGTTAGGGGACGAGCACGACCTACGAAACAAGTTCAAGGAGAATTTCCCAGACTACACCTTTATCTCCACTTCACATTCCCCCCTGATTGCTCTTGGTATCATTGGGCTTCTTGGGTGGATGTATGGTCTCTCGTAGTTTGCTTGACAATATGAAGAAGAGGCATACTGCTGTTCTGGGGATGACTCGCAGTGGCAAGACGTATTTTGTCGACAAAGTCCTCAAAAAAATGCAGGAAGAGGGCGTACACACCATCTTTGTTGACCCGAAGTCAGAAGTCAAAGGCCTCGGTCGCATCTGCAAGACACCAATGGAGGCCTACGCTGCCCTCCTGTCAAAGACCCCCGCTATCGTCTTGCATACCCCGGCAGCGAAGGAAGAACGAGTAGCAGCACTCAACAAAATGATGGAATTGGTTTTCACGTTGGCAAACAAGCCCGGTTTCAAGCGTATTCGTCGAGTGATTGCAATAGATGAAATCCAAACATTCGTTCGTAAAGGAAGCAACGACGCCATCGAGAACCTGTATCTCGTTGGGGCTGGAAAGGGTATTGTTGGTATCGGGATGACACAGCGCCTTCAACTGATGTCAGAAACAGTATGGAGTCAGTCTGAGAACAAAATTGTATTCAAGATTGATGACCGCCCCGACTACCTCAAGAGTCGAAATCTTGAACATTATGTCGAGCATGTACCGTTTTTCATGTCTCCAGAATACCAATACTGGTACTACTTCACAACAGGCAATGGCACATGGAACAAAGCAAAGCCAATCGGTTCGAAGGACACAAAGAAAAGCGGTAAGGCTAAGACCCCGAAACGTCTGCGTCTCAAAAGATGATACTCATCACTGTTCCTCACGCTGCTGCTGGTGAAGGTCAAGATGCGGGCGCTGTGCGCTTTTTGGTTGAACTTGAAGCAGTGCTAACAGATGTTGGTGAGGAATACATTGTCATCGAAGGCGGCTCTCCGAGAGACATTCTGGATTTGAATCGAAGCACTGCCGCTGAATCCTCGTTTGCATCTGAGTTTTTCGACGCTCTCAAAAATGCAAGCGTTCACATCGACTTACACTCTTACCCGGAAAAAGACGGGCTGACACAATTTGGATATGACCTCAATCTCTGGTCGCAGTCACAAATGGTTGTCTTCCTCATCCCTGAGATAACTGACGAGGAACTGATTAAAGCAATTCTCAATCAGTTGGAGGACTCAGGAATTTCAGCAACAGTTCAGGCCGCTGGCTTTGAAAATTATTTGACCAATGCAGCATCAATTCTGTTTGATACCCCTTCAGTTCTTGTTGAAGTCAACGAAAGCGACGGTCGGGACTTTTATGAGATGGCGGTTGGCCTTGTTGACGGTGTTGTTGATTTCCTTGTTGGGCAAGATACGCCTGATACTGTTCAAACTCCAGACGAAGAAGTTGAAGCGCCCGCTCTATGACTTGAACTCTCGTTGAATATCGACGGCTATTGATGAGCATCTCAATGAAGTCATAGTCTTCTGGTGTCAATGTCACGCTAACGGGAATCTTCCTAACCCGAACTGCGTGACGCTTGCTCATCACTCCCATGCAGTATGGGCGTGGGTATCAAGGTTCCTTGCATACATTTGCCCCGTTTTCAGGTATTCCTATCATATAGCAACATATCAGAACACATTTTCTTCATATACCCAACTACTTTCCACAAGAACACAGGTGGTCTGTAATGGCACTTCAGGAATTGGTAATTGTAAATCCATCTCCAAGGAAAGCCAAGCGCCGCCGTACCACAAAAAGGAAAGTGAATAATATGGCACGAAGGAAAGTTTCCCGACGCAAGACGCCTGCTCGTCGCAAGACGACTGCTCGACGCAAGACTGCTCGACGCAAGACGACCACCCGCCGCAAGTCCCCTGCGCGCCGCAAGACGACAAAGCGTAAGACGACCACTCGTCGCCGCAAGTCTCCTGCACGCCGCAAGACAACTCGCCGCAAGACGACCACTCGTCGAAAGGCACCTGCTCGTCGTAAGACGACCCGTCGACGAAAGTCCCCTGCTCGCCGCAAGACAACTCGCCGCAAGACGACCACTCGTCGTCGAAAGGCACCTGCTCGACGCAAGACGACCCGCCGACGAAAGTCCCCTGCACGACGCCGAACCTCTCGACGCCGCAGTGTCTCTCGACGCAAGACTGCTTCCCGCCGTCGCACAACACGCTCCCGCAAGTTCAGTGGCAGTGCTGCAATGAAGTGGACCCGACAAAATCTGATGAAGTTCGAAGTTATGGCAGCCCTCGCAAGCGGTCTCGCTATCTCTTCCGCCCTTCCTATCTTGGTTGAAGGTGCTCTCTCAAAGGTCGGAATCAACAAGAGCCTCACGACTGGCTACACCGGAACCGCAGTGACTATCGCTGGTGCTGGACTTGCTGGATATGCGCTATACACCATCGGTGGTGTCAGCGCTCAGACTGCTGGACTCTTCACAGTCGCTGCTATGCTACCTGCTGCGCTACTGGCACTCAACTCTGCTGGCCTCTCCTTCATCCCAACGCTTACCGTTCAGAACAACCCGTTCAAGGCAGCGGCAACAAATGGGCTTTACGGAATCCTCGGCAACCCGGGTACTGTAATTGAAGAGCCAATCTTTGGCGGCTACCACGACGGCATGCACGCTGGCGTGCACATGCCAGTGATGGGTGCTGGTGAAATGTTCGGCCTCGGCGGCAAAGAAATCAACCTTTTCTGAGGTGATTGATTGTACGCTAACCTCATGAAGAGCCTCAACAAAGAGGCAGTGCTTGGTCTTGACTATGGGCACCTTCTTCTTGGTCTTGGTTTGGCTGCTGCTGTTGGGTACACAGGTCTCCCTCGTGGTCTGAAGAACACCCTCAACACTGATGTTGTTGGTGGTCTCGACGTAGGTCACATTGCTCTGGGACTTGGTGCTCTCAGCACCCTCGGTATCGGCTACTACAAGCGCTGAGATTGAGGTCGGAGCCTCAGGCCTGCTTCATTGTAGGCTTGACTTAGCCCCTGCTCAGGCTACGGCTTGGGCAGGGGCACATGCTTCGCATCCTTTATCGTCTTGAACCCCTTGGGTGAAACCATGCCAGAATATACTCCCCCCTCCGGAGGTGGAGGCGGTATTGACGGTACGCTAAGCGCTAACCGAGTTTCTTTTGCCTCGGATAGCGATACGCTTACTGATGACGCCGACTTCACATACGACTCGACAAATGACTTGTTGACAGTCACTAAGACTCTCACGCAGGTCGTCGTTGATGTTTATAACGCGACAGGCAGTGCGATTGCGGCTGGAACGCCAGTCTATGTGACGGGAAGCGTAACTGCAAACAAGCCCAATGTTGAGCCATCTGATGCCGATAATGCAAGCACGATGCCCTCAGCAGGTATTGTCACAAATCAAATTGGCGCGGGTTCCTCTGGCTATATGGCAATTAGCGGAGTAATCAATGGTATTTCATTATCAGTCATCACGGATGTTTCTCCTTCTGCGGGAGATATTCTTTATGTTTCCACGACCGCAGGCAAACTCACGGTCACAAAGCCAACAGGGGTCACTTCTCTAATCCAGAATGTCGGTCGAATTATCAGCACTAACGGCGGAAATTTCAGAATGACGGTCAATAACATTGGCCGAACAAACGATGTCCCTAACGGACTCGGAGAAGTCGTACGGTACGGCCTGACTTCAAACAAAAGCATTGCCTCTGGCGTGCGCTACACGTTCACGAGTAGCGAATTTACTGCCTTTGACGAAGACACAAATGTTGTCGGTTTTTCGGGAACGAGCATCACTCTCAAAGGCGCAGGGACATTCAACGTCAACTTGTATGGGTATTTTGCGGCAAACGCTAACCTTGCTGCTCTTGGCCCACAAGTCATCAACCCACCGGGCGACCCCGGAGCCACTCAGACTGCAATTACCAACATACAAGCAAAATTGGATGCATTCATTGAGAATGAATTGGAGTTCGACCTCTCCATCGGAAGCGCCAGTGTATCAAACCTATACGCATACAACCGCAATATCATAAACATGGGTGACAGCCCAGTCAGATTTTCCCAATTTACTACTGCTACTATTGTCACAACTGGCGACACGGTAATAAATCTGAGCGGGTATATTGTTTGGCCTCAGTCAGCGTCACTAATTGCAACAACTTCAGGCGGCGCTCAATACACTGGATTTACAATTACAAAGGTGGTTTGAAGATGGCTTGCATGAAGGACTTTTTGAAGACAAATTATCCTCTTGTTGATTGGACTGATTTGGCTCCATTCATATTCACGATGTCTGGGAACACTGTTCAGTTGAATCTATCAATGTGGCCAAGTGATGTGTACGCAACACCGCCGACGCAATCAGAAATAACAACTTGGCATAACTCCTGATAGCCTCAATACTCGTTGAACTTTTTCCGGCCTTGCTCGACAAGTCTGCCAGTGGCTCGCATCTTCGCTGAAGAGCGAACGTAGTTTGCTACTGTCTCGCCTCGTGCGGCTGCTTCACGTTGTAGTAATTGGAAGAGCGCTTCGTCCACACGAACACCAATCGTTCGGGTTTTTCGTTGCTCAGAATCCTCTGCCATAGTGCATCGGACAAAAGGAAGTGGACATAAAGGTTGACTTTTGTTAAACATCTGTTGACTTATTCAAGCACCTCTTCATATACCCCTCGTCCATCCCACAACTTGTCCTACGGGACAGGATTTGAACAAAATGGAATTGCGACCATATTATGACCGTCCTACCTCGGTCATCAGCGATTATTTGATGCGAATCGACCAAAAGGTCAAAGCGAACTACCCTCACTGGGGATTCGAGAACAAAGGTGTCTGGCCAAAAGGCGAGTACGGTAAGGGTGTCCTCCGTGCAGACCAGTTCTCCATCCTCGGAACCTTTGGACAATGGCTCGTCCCTTCCTCCGGTTCCACTGGTGCACCAAACAGCGTCACTGTCGACGGCTTCGGCTGGGCACAACGCGTTTTGGACTTCAAAACCTTGGAAGAGTTCTATTACGTCTTGATGGGAATTCAATACCCCGTCACACCTCTGCTCGTGACTGAGCACCAATGGCGTATTTCTGGTATCGAGACTCCTGTCGTCGACCAGCAAATCTTCGAAGTTCTTGAAGAACCATTCGTTTGGTACGAAGAACCTATCGTCATCGAGCCTGAAAAGACCATCGTCTGCGCCCACCGCGTAGTCGGCGGCGCTGCTACTTACGGAAACAGCACCATTGCTGGCGCCGAGAAGTGGCGTGTCATCGGCTGTGTAGTCGGTCAACACCACGAATTGATTCAACAGCGACAATCCATTGGGGAGTTGTCCTGAGCACCTTTGGTGTCTCTTTAGGAGGAATCAAAAATGGGAGCAATTGGTGGACTTGACGTTGCATACGGTGCACAACTGCAAATCGTTCGCACGAACGTTTTGTTAGTTGAAGTCACCAGCAACAACGTCACCGAATTCGGCGGTAAGAACGTACTGGAACTTGCTCGACAGGGACTCCCTGCAATGCTAAAGCCAGACATGATTTACTGCACTGACGATACCGACGCCGACATTGAAGATGTAGGATGGAGCGCTGCAAGTATCTTCCAAGACACTCGCGACGTTTCCGGAACCTCCACGACCTTTACTTCTGCTGACAACCACGGACTTGTCCGTGACATTCGCGAGGTCCCTCTCGCAGTCGGCAGCGTCACCCCACAGCAAGCAAGCACTGCCCTCGGCACGGTTGTTGGCTTTACTGGTGGCAAGTTTAACGTGGAAGCAATCCTCAGTGTTGGAGCAATCGAACTTACAACCATGGATGGTGCGAGCCCAGCAGCAACTCTGCTTGACCCGTACTCCTTGGCAGAAGGCGCACCGAACACATTCGCTGACGGCCCTAACACAGGCGTCGTTGCTGGTGTTGACGGAAACAATGTCTTCTCTCGCGCCATGGAAATGTCGTTCGAGAACTCGCAAGTCAACGCAACGATGGCTGCTGCTGGTGCACCCGGCGGCGGTGTCGGAACCCTCGACTTGTCCGGTATCTGTGAGTTCGCTGCTGCTGGCTTCGCTGGCACTGGCGCAAACTTCGCTGCTGGAGACCTCAGCACTCTGAACACTGGCAACATCACGTTGGGACAACTCAACGATGGAAGCGCTGGTGCTTCGACCAACATGGCTTGGGACGATGTCGACGATGAATTGGCTAACAATGCAGCCATCATCAGTGTCGTTTCACTCTGCCGTGTGGCTTGAGGGTGAGGCAACCCCGTCGGTTAAAGAACCACCTCTCTGAGGTGTCTCATCACGGCGACGTGAGCAGAAAGCCCCTGCACCGGGGACGCCCGGTGCAGGAAGACCCTTCACCCTGAGCAATCGGGGTGAAGGGTCATTCTCCCTGTTTGTACGTTGGTGCAAGCAGGGATTTTTTCGTTGAATTCCTTTGTATAAACCTTCGGCAGGCTTATACCAACGTTTGGTATGGCCCAACATAGGTCCGAAAGGTCCTACACCGCAAAGAAAGAGAACAGGTGATGAATTATGGCAAACAATAACCAAGGAATCCGCTCAGGGAACGTTTTCGGTTCCCCGAACGGACATGGACATGGAAGCAGTGGCGAAGGAGTGGCTCTCAAACCGGGGTTCCTCCTGAAAATAAGAGACCGATTTGTTATGGTCGAGAGCGTTGAAGGTCTGAGTGTTGACCTTTTCTTCAGCGATACTCACAGTGTGACAGTCAGTTCCTCTCAGATTACAGATTCAGCCCTTACACAGTATGGGCAGAATTCGATTACAGCAGCATTGTTCCCTAACGGGTCTCCTGCTACGGGAAGCACCACTTCGACAGTGCTTTCTCCAAATTACGACTCTGGACACATCAAGTTCGATGACCTTGAACCATTTTTCGGACATCTATACCAACTGTGCCCAACCATCCCCCTACAACCAAAGTGTATCGACTTGACCAACGGTGAGTGGTTGGTTGCAAACGGCGCAACTGACCCCGCTCTTCCTCCATCCGATGAAGATTCTGACCAATCTATCCCAATCGGGTTCAAAGGGACACCCTTTGGTCTGGTTTCTCCGAAACTCTATCTCCGTCATCCAAGCGGAGTACCAAAGTGGGTCCTTGACGAAGCACCAGAGTCAGAGTCTGGTTCAGCAGGTACTACTTCACTACTGGGTCTCTCTGGTTTCATCGACGGGCAGATTTCTTCCTGCGACGACCCGAACTGGGAATACTCGATTTGGATTGAGCACGGTGAGAACAACCTGCCAACCTTCCGTATCGTAAATGACTCTGAAGAATACATTGTCGATGGACGCATTCGCCTCATCGGCTGGAAATACCGCATCGTTGAGTTATCCATGCAGCAACTTGCTGAAATCAAGGCACGCACTGGCGGTCGCCTTTCTTTCAAAATCATCAACCCTGCTGGAATACCAACCACTGGAAGCCTACTCGCTGAGTATTTCCCCAAGTGAGGCTGGGGTGATTCTCGGTGGTTGACGAATTTACTTTTATTGGAAACGTATTGGACACTGCTCCCAAGGCCAACCAAAAGGGTCGGCCTGACCGGAGGATGGTCAAGGAGTCGATTTCCAACTCGCTTTTGTCGTCCAACGAAGAATTGGTTCTTCTCGATTCAAAGGAGAGGGGAGACCTCTATGAGGTTCGTGTCGTCTCCGACAACCCCTACCTTGAAGTGTATATCGAATTGGATGATTATCGCAACGAGAACACCAGCGCAGCCGAACTTCTTGCTCAGCCCCAAACAGGGCGTCTCTTGTCGAACTTTCAGGCGATTGATGGAGGCTCTCCCTCTCAAGGATATACGTTGCTTTACAACCCTGATATCCCAGAAGACTATCAAGGGCGTATTCGCGTCGTCTTAAGGAATCGAATCAAACCGTCGAAGGACGTTTTCGGAAATCCTGCTGCTGGCAGTGGGTCCTATCGTTCTCGTGGCGACTTGGCATCTCCAATCAATCTTGGCTATGGTGGTGGTGGAGTTATTCCACACACGCACACTGATAGCGATGGCGGCCGCTTAACACACATTGCATATACAACCGCTGCTGGCGATTACTTCAACAACGTTCCCGGCCTTCTAAACCGAGCGTTCTTATCGCCTGCGGGTATCGCTGTTTCTCGTGGTGCCCTACATCCATATGTTGGTTCTGCTGGAATTCCCATCTTGAATCAAAGCAACATTATTGTGAGAGCGCCAGTGGCACCGATGCTCAACACGCTGCACGTTTTCTTCGATGAGACTGCGGATTACACCGCAAATCCTGAACAAGTGTGGCCTCGGAACACAAAGCAGAGCATTTACATCGCTGATTTTTCGGGTGGCACTCTTACAGCAGGAAGTGAACTTGTGGCTGGAGCACGAATGTGGTTCAAGGACAAAAATAACATCTATTTCCCCGGTGTTATCGACGCGGTCACTGCGGGGGTCACACTACCAACAAAATTTGCTGCTAACGGAGGAAGTGCTTACACGAACTGCTTGAAAATCGACATTAAGCCCGGATTCGCAGCAGCCCCACCAACCATGACATTCAATTTGTATGATGCTACTCTGAATGAACCCGGAGCAGGCAACAAGAATGGTACTGCGCTTGGTACACTGACCACTCCTGCCGATACAGCACCACCAATCTTGATTTACAGTGCAGAAATTCGACGCTTGAAGCGTATATCCTACGATGGGTGATAAAATGGCGTACAAACATCCGATTCTTGACCTTGCTGACCGAAGTACCGTATGGGCCATCTTCACTGGGCTCGTCGTCATCCCGCTCGCCCTTGAACTCCCTGCACGCTTCATCGGAAGGTCCTATCGTCAAGTGAAATACGGAGACTCAAAATTGGGAGACCTTGGTCGTGCCTATGCCCCTTCACCCGACGAAGGACAATACAAAGGTGATTTTTATCGAGACACACAGCACATGAACAGCACTGGTATGTTCAGGAACCCATCGCTGTATGTGGACACACGATACAAGACACCAACAAAGCCAACAATGGGTGCCAGTGAATCTGGCTTCTTTGACAAGGCAGGAACATCCGCTATGCGTAGCAAGTACGGTGAACAGCCAGTTGGTAATCCAGCGCCTCAGTCATTGGTTGACCTTCATACTGGTTCCTCTGTATTTGCTGGTCTTTCTGGAGTGCAGAAGTTGTGGAGGGGTCCACAATGAGCCGCCAATCAAACTACATGGTACGCTCTCACATACGTTCATTGGACGCAAACGCATCTCGAATGAAAGATATGGTCGGCCCAAGCACCCATGTCGATGAGTGGGCACGTTCCTACGTCGCTACTGCTGACGATAGGCTCAACGCCGTTCATGACTATCTGTCGTATCGCGACATGAACGGACTTGGTGAAATGCCAACGCTCAGCAAATCTCAAGTCGGAATTATCGGAGGCGGTGGTGCAATCCTTGCACTTGCTGCTCTCATCGCAATGCCATCTCTTTCATACCGCCTTAGCAGCGGTAGCATGAAGAAAGCCCTTGTAGCCATGGGTATTGGCGCTGTGCTTGCTGGAGGAACAGCAGGCGGTGTTTATGCTTGGCAGCGCAGTAATGACCCCTTTGCAGGTGAGTGATGATGAAGATTTTTGGAGGAATACTACCGTCTGGAAGCGAACTGAGCAAGTTCTCCCGTGAGCACCCTATTGTCACCATTCTTGGTGCTCTGGCGGTGTATGACGCAAGCAACACGCTGATTAAAGCACTCACAAGTCCAAAAGGGAAGTCTCCTTTTGCCTCATCATATAGCCTCAATGGAATCGCAGGTGTCGGGATAGCAGCCGAAGGACCTGAAGCATGGCTTAAGCATGAAAAAGCGTCGTCAATCGGACACTTTACCGACGCACAGAAAGACGAGTTGAAGAAAATACAAAAGGAACTCAAGGCAGCATCAAAGATGCACTCTGGTCAAGCCGACCGCTTGAAGCAACTTGGGTCAGTTAGGAAGAACCCTTACAAGGCCTCATTCCAAAATGGGGAGGAAAGGCACTTCATGTATAAGACGAATGTTGAGCGTTATGCAAAAGACAACAACACATCCGTCAAGAAAATGGAATACTTTGATTTCCATGACATGCCAGTCGACTCGGGTATGTTCAGGAAGTCAGATATGCCTGTCCCTCCAATGCATCAAAGTGGGTTCGGAGCATCCACCTCAACGACAACGTCAACCAGTGCTTCGCACGCTATGATGCCAAAGAATGCCGCCCCAACGCTACTGGAGACACAGGGAGCGTCCTCAGGCATGTTTGGCCGCATGAGGGCCACTCCACCCTCCTTGAGGCGCCGTATTGCTCAAAGCGTTGGTCTCGGCAACGCTCCTTCTTCGTTCAGCGGTAAGCAGGAGATTGGAGCAAAGCGAGAAGAAATTAACCTCAGCGGCTCTGTTGCAAACTTGTATGCTATGGATGGCTTCGTACCAGAAATGGCTGATGATATGATGGTGATGTGATGGCTCTTTCTGGTTCCCAAATCCTCACGCTTGGCGTCACTATCGCCTATCTTGGTATTACAGCGTTTCATTTCAAGGCAGGGCGTAAAGGACTCGGTCTGGCTTTCCTTGGGTACAGTGTAGCAAACACTGGCATGATACTGGCAGAAAACGCAACAAAAGGAAGTGAATGAGTGGATAAAACAGTATTGGTAGTGGGTATTTCTGGCATTGCTTCATATGTGTATGGGGTGAATACAAAGTCGTATTCTGATATATATTTTGAAGCGGCTGGACTTGCTGCAATAGGTTATGCCATAGGTAATTTCAGCGCAAAGAGGCGCTAAATGATGCGGCAACCATCACCCGGCTCGGAGGGAACATTTTGAAAGTAGGTACCAGCGCTTCAGGTGCAAAGCATACGATAGCACCTATCGCTCTCGGAGGCCTTCTGTTTGGTGCAGTGGTATTTGCGGCCCCCGGTGCCCCCGCCGACTTCATGGACAAATTCGGATTCCCTCTGTCAATTCTGCTGATGGGTTATGGCGTTGGGAACGCATCCGTTGAAGGAAACCCGCTATACCAGAATTATTTCTAAGGAAGTGAATAAAATGAACACAATGAGCGCTCGAGGAATAGGTCATCCGCCAAAAGGGCCCGTACCCAGCCTCTTGGCGCTCGTTGCCTTAGGTCTTCTCGCTGACTCGGGTTTAAATCCTAAAAGGTATAAGAGCAAAGGTTTGGATTTCTATTATGGTGCAGCCACTATGGTCACATTGTATCTCTTGGCTGGACTTACCGACACAGAGAAATATGGAAGTGCATAAAATGGGCCACGATGATATGCAACGCAAGACAACTCGCTTCAGTGCACATGCACATGACCCACTCGCACGAGTCTGGGCTCAAGATTACGCAAACCTTGCGCTGAACCCAGCATATGAAAAATCAGCAGCGCCTTTCTCGAAGCGTCGAAATGCTTCGTATCAACCAGTGGACAGGAGCGCTGGAGGTTTCTTTGGGCTAACTGCTTCGCAGAAGGCAGAAATGGCACCACGTCCACTCGAATTCATCGGCAGGTCGATACAATCAATAGTTCAAGCAATTCCGCCAGCAGCCATTGGGATGGGCTTGCTCGCTGCCGTTGCGGCTTTGTATTACCGCTCAAAGCGCTGAATCACGCTTCAGGGTCAGCAAGACCGCCTTCAGCAGCAGATAGAGCCTTGACTTGAGCGACGAGAATGTCGAGACGCTCTTCAAGTTCGTAGTTGCTTACTTGCTGGGACAGTGTAAATTCGAGTCCTTTGTAGTTCATTGTCACGCTGATGTTTGTTTCTTTGACTTCCTTTGCCATGATAATCATTCCTTTTTCTTATTTTTGTCTTTTTTGAATCGGGGCAAACGCTTCTCATCCTTTGTCGGAACATAAGTGAACTCAACACTGTCGGATTGGGATGCCTTTCCTCCCTCTTCATTACTACGCACTTTCCTCGTGGACTTATACCTTTTGTCGCGAAGGGCCGTTTTCTTGTCATATTTTTCGTCATGTGCACGAAGCCCAACTGCTTGTTCGTTGGAGAATCGAATCTTGCGCTTGGTTTCCTTTGATTGGTCCATAGGCCGAGCAAAGCCCATCACTTCGTCCCATGGATTACCGAGGCAGGGGTTGGTGGCTACGACGTGCCGCCAATCGCAGGACATGCATCGAACGACTGTAATGTGTGCCCAAGGCTGGGTGTCTCCACGAGCAGAGGTTCGAGCGATTTCGACTGAGCCTATCTCGTGGAAGATACGGATGTCAAGGTGCCCGCACATCTTTCCTGTTTCTTTGTCAGTGATATTCGGGCAGAACATCGGCTGACGCTTTTCAGGGTCATCGAACAGTTGTTCTCCCTCAAGGTTGATGTTTTGTGTGGCAATATCAGTGCAGATTGGACAGCGCTTCTTCACTTCCCATTCATTTGCTTTGATGCGTTCGTCCTTTGCCATAATCACACCTCGTCGCTTAGCGCCCCCGAATCCAAGTGCTGATTGGCCATCGAGGACATCATGACTTCAAGCCAAGCCGACATCGAAAGATACGCCAGTGTCTTTGTAGCCCCACTGAAGGAGAACGCAACACCGCCTTCACCGCCAAGTGCAATGAGGACATCTTCAATTCCTTCTTCCTGAAGTCGGGCCCGACAGTCATCAATGATTGCCATTGCTCGTTCATTGGACATTGAGAAGTGCCTCCTTCAAAGCAGTGCGTAGCAAACGAACGTTGCTTTTGCCTTCATCGTCTTCATCATCAAAGCAATGGTATTTCCATCGTGCGAGGAAGACTTTGATATTGTGTGTGTTCTCAATTGGCTCTGAAGTCCACTTCTCAAGATTCTCTGCAAGGTAATCACATTGGTCAGTGCGAAATGGGACCCAGCATGAGTGGCACATAACGGTCGGTCGGTCAAGAAGCCGAAAGCGGAGTTCCACTTCCTCTTCGCCAGTTTCCTCTTCGAATTCCGCAACATACTCATCGAACTCTTCAGAGTTGACGATTTCGTATTCTTCGTATGTGGCTGGTTCGAGTATGTGGGACCGAGTTCCAACTCCACACGCCTTACATTTACCGTATGGACCGTTGACACCGGGGCGATTGACGACCTTCATACCCCGCTCCCTTCGCATCGTGAACATAAAGGAATACCCTCATAACAGGAGAAACCCTCAAAGCCACGAACACAGTGCATCCTCTTATGGCGGGCGATGCTCTCAAAGTAAGGCGGTCTGGTCCCGGGATTGGGGCAACAGGAGATTATCCACTCGAAGGGATTGTTGATTCAAACTCAGTTCTGGCGAAATTAAAGACAGTTGATTCTGGTGTTGAACGCTTTCCAAGTCTCCGTAGTTCTGATAACTCAAACACAGAGTACGGCTTTGCTTCGATGACGATTACGAACACCGCACGGACGCTCGACGACTACTACTCGGATGCATATGCAGGGGGAACAAATAATGCTATCATCCCAATCATTGCTCAGCGCAGTATCACCCTAACCGCAGACAGCGGAAATACAGACGCTGTCCGTATAGGAAACGCACAGACTTCCACGACAGTCGGCTTTCCTCTCCCAGCGGGTTCATCACTGACACTCGAAATCACCCGAGGCTCGTCGATTTTCCTTTGCTCCGAAAGTGGTTCACAGACAATTCATTGGATTGCAGTTTAAGCCGCTTCCTTTATCACCGCTTCTCAAACGGACCCTTTTGAGAGACATGAGTCAAGCCACCGACGCTAAGCAGCAAAAGCAGCAAACCGCCCAAGAAGTCAACATCAACATCGGAAAGTTTGTCGCAGAACTTGTCCGTTCAACTCTTGGCCCGAAAGGAATGGATAAGCAATTGGTCGACGCCAGTGGTCGCACTGTCATCACAAACGACGGCGCTACCATCCTCAAGGAAACGAACTTCACCCACGCTACTGCAAAGATGATTGTTGAGGTCGCACGCACGCAGGAGGAAGAGTGCTACGATGGTACTACTTCTGCAATTGTAGTGACTGGGGAACTTCTGAAACAGGCAGAAGACTTGCTTGCCAAGCGAGTTCACCCGACAACAATTGTCAATGGGTATCAAATCGCACTTGCCAAGTGTCGTGAGGTTATCGAAGACCTGACCATCCCAGCAGAAGAATATCTAACAGACATTGCTTTGACAGCAATGACAGGAAAGACAGCAGAACTTGAGAGGGAGCACCTTGCTGATTTGTGTGTCAAAGCCACTGAGCAGGCTTCCCCGGGCTCAATCAACGTTCTCCCCCGCTACGGTTCGCCAGTGTCTGAATCGTATGCTCCTGACGGCATTCTCATTGGGCAAGTGAAAATGCACAACGCTATGCCCTCAACAATCGACAAGGCAAAGATTGCCCTCATTGAAGGGGCACTTGACCTCCCAGCAATGGCGAAGGGAACAAACCTCCAATTCAGCAGTGCTGAAGAAGCGGAGGCATTCCGCCAACGCCAGCGAGAACTTCTCTCGGGTATGGCCGAGCACATCGCAACCTTGAACGCAAACGTCATTTTGACAACTAAGGACATTCACCCAAGTCTCGCTGAACTGTTTGCACGACAGGGAATTATCGCGTGTCGGCGCTGCTCTGCATCCAACCTTGAAGCAGTTGCAGATGCAACCGGTGCCCTGATAGTGGCTGAACTTGAAGACCTTGAAAGCGATGACCTTGGAAGTTGTGAAGCAATCGAAGAAGTGGATTCGAGCGCTGGCCAGCGTGGATTCCTTCTCCTTCGTGGGACGCCGAACAAAAATGCGGTTTCTATCGTCGTGCAGGCTCCAACACAACAGGCATCACAGGAGATTGCTCGTGCAATGGACGATGCTATCGGCGTGGTGCACGTTGCTCGTAAGGAAGGCAAGGTTTTGGCTGGTGGCGGGGCATCTCAAGTCGAACTCGCCATTCGCCTTCGTGAATTTGCTACAAGTGTCGGTGGTTTGGAATCCCTCGCAGTTGAAGCCTTCGCAGATGCACTTGAAATCATCCCATTGACTCTCGCTGAGAACAGCGGTCAACTCCAACCGATTGCAACCCTCCGTGAACTACGAAAGGCTCACGCAGAAGGAAACAAAACGGCTGGTTTGAATGTCTATACTGGCGAAGTCGTGGATATGGCTGCTGAAAAGGTCGTTGAGCCCCTCAAGGTGGTTCTCCGTGCTCTTGAGTCAGCAACTTCGACTGCCTCGATGCTTTTGCGCATTGACAATATCATCATTGCGAAAGAGCCTGATGAATTTGGAGAGTGATGGAATGGGAACGCAGCATATGGTTGAATTGTTGGGCGAGCGCCCCTACTCAAAATCGAGGTTGGATAAGGCCCTCTCTCTATACATCAGGGAGTCCAAGCATCACATGTCTCGAGAGTATCTCGATGGCACCTTTCTTCGGAGGAAGATGTACTGGCAGAAGAGGGCTGACACGAAATTGGGTGCCGAAATTGATTGGGTGGCCCTACAAAGTGAACTCGTGGTAATCGCTTCGTACTTCCAGCGATACCTCAAAAAGAACGGAGCGAAGAAGACGCAGAAGCACTATATGAAGATTCGAGAGGACTTCCTCAAAGAATCAGACAAAATGACAAGGGAGCACCTATCGTGGCTCCTCAACTACTTCAACGAAGGGACCGAGGGAGCGCTTTTCCCCGATACCGAGGTTGGTGAATTTGGAGAGTGAGCCTATGATTCATTATGGTATCAGTCTGGAAAAAGAAGTCAATGGGTTGATGGATGGTCGAGACTGGGAGAAATCTCTCCCAGACGAGTGGTTCAAGACAAACAAGTATCACTTCGATGGAAATGGTATTACCCTGTGCGGGAAACCCCAAAAGTATGACCTTGTTTGGTTCCCAAGGTCTCTGAAAACAGCGTATGAACTGTTTGAGAAAATGTCAAAGGAACTGAAAGCAGAGTCGATGACAGGTGTCAGGATAAAATTACAATCGTTCAAGGTGGAATAAAAATGAAAGTAAATGAAATACAAAATGGAATTAGGGCCCTCCGTGGGTCTGGTGCGAGGTTTTTGTTGATTGTTGAGGGCCCCGAAGGCGTGGAACTCTTCACAAACGAACCTGCGGACCGAATCGAAATGCTTGGATTGTTGGAGGTGGCACGGATTGGTTGTCAGTCCTGATATGATAGGAAACAATCCACTTCTGAACACCCTCATGGGTACAGATGTTCCTGAAGACGAGCAAGAATACCGAGACCAGTTGCGTGAGAGCGAATTGCGCCTACTGGGCACAATGCTGTTCCAGTCTGTGCTTCTCTCGCTCTGTATCTTGCTGTATGTCAATTGGACGTGGAGCCATTTCAACTCAGCATACGAGAGTGCAATTTTCTATGGCTTTGCAGGTTTCTCTGTTCAAGCAGCCTTCTATTTCGTCTATCGAGCGATGTTTGAAGATTCTTCTCAGCACCGACGACAACTCAAACGGATGCGGAATGCTAATCGCCGCCGAATGGCGCAATTGAAATTCGAACAGGAAAAAGCACAACTGGAAACAGTGCTTGGCCAACAGATGTTGTTGTATCAAAACAACCTCACCGCTGCAATGGCTGACAATGTTATCACACCACAAGAATCTCAGCAGTTGTCGGGAAACTTGGATTCGATTCAGCAGATAATGGCGCAGATGCAGGCACTTCAAACTGGAGCGGTATCAGCACAAAATCTGCAACCTTCTGGAGTAGCAACCCTGACTCCAGAACAATTTGGAATCGACCGACACCGCATCTTGGGGATTCCAGTCGGACCGAAATTGACGCTCAACAGCCCCATACCGACGAAGCAACCATCCGCTCCATCATCCGAGAAGAGTTCTCTCGACTTGTCCCCGTCAGGGACGGAAATGCCGAAAGTGAGAGACGAGTGAGCGTGAGGTGCGGTGCAATTACAACATCTGGTGGTGAGTGCAAACGAATGGTTCGTGGGAACCGTCGATGCTATCAACACCGGTGAGTGTGCATGGTATGAAGCGGAGGTATAGGAATGGGCATCATCTTTGATGACGGACAGGACGCACAAGTCGAATCCCTGATGAAAAACACGCATCTTGGGCAGACATGGGCAATGCGGTATTTGCGTATCAAATACATGTTCTGGTCCACTGTTTTCACTGCAACAGGCGTTGTCGGCACAGCCGTCATCGACTATGCGATAATGAAAACCACTGAGCATGCTGGTATCATCGGTTGGATTCTGGGGTGAAACGTTGGTTGACCCCATATCCACCGGAGCCATCGTAGTAGCGCATGGCTTTTGGCGTATTTTCGATAAGGCAGGAACGTATGTCACGCACAATATCGGTGTGTACGGCTTCAGTGAGACAGGAAAATCGACACTTGACCGTCAGTTGATGACGGAAGGCAAAGTCAGACCACTTGGAGATAAAGAACGAACACACCACAAGCGTTCTTTGCTGACAAGGAGGCACAAAATGCCTGAAAGGCACATTCATCGAGTCCGTTCTGATGGCTTACACCGAACAGTGATATCACGCGATATCGGTGGTCATGAGGAATACTTCCCGCTATGGCTACGAGACATGTATCAGCGGCGCATCAAAACCCTCGTCATTATGATTGACCATCGTCACCTTGTCAATCCAGAAGACACGTCCAATCAACTTGCCTTTGGGTATATCGTTGAATCTTTGATGAGTGGTAAGCGCCCACGGGGAATCGGCTTCATCCGTCGCTTCAAGTCGAGAAAATGGAGGCCCAGCCGAATTATCGTTCTCGCAAACAAGGCAGACATCTGGCTCGATGAAGAGGGCTACTCGCAATGGGAGCGAGGGCTTATTTCAGAGCACCCCATCTTTGCTCCATTTAAGGAACACCTCTATCAACTACAAGAATTACGAATACCAACACGGGTTGATGCAGTGTCGGCCATGGTGGGTTGGAATGTCGAAGACGCAATAATGAAAGGAATGATTGACCTATGAATTACCAAGAACAGCGAATGAAAGAATTGTATGGAAGCCTGCCTCAGAACCGAGATATGCAGTGGGACTCAGTAGCCCCTGTCATTGACTTTGATTTTAGCAAGCACCCAGACCCCGTCAAAGCACGAAAGAAAAACATCAAGCAAGCCGTAAAAACGCTCAAACCGGTTCGTCGTTCAATAGGAATCCTCGGCTACAAGTACAATTCGAAGTCTTATGAGTGCGTTGTGACCGGTGTTGACTGTCGAACTCAAGACTACGGCGACCTCAGGAAGGAATTTTTGCTTGATGACCGTGGGCGCCCTATTCAGTTCACCCCTTGGTCCGGCGTTGTTCCGGGCCGTGGGCGCCCTATGACGGGAACATATTGCCCCCAAGCACTTCAATTGTTCAAGTTGCTTTCTGAGTGGATGGAGCAGGAAGAACGTGAAAACGAGCGAGGGTTTTTCCGCCAGATGCGCAAAAAGGGTGTATCATTCATCCCGATTAAGAAACCTGAAGCAAAACCCCAGACCCCACTATCTCAGAAGTGGGGTGAGGCTTTCGTGGAAGCAGAAAAGGACGGCATACCAGTTGTTCGTGTGAAAGATTCCTACGGTCGAAATCGAATTTCACTCCTTGTCTTTGATTACGACTACGTCAATGGTACGGGGACGGATGGACGACCGTTTGGTCATCCAGAGACAATCAATGAATTCATGACACAAGAAAAGGAGCAAGATGAAATGTTCAACGAGGCCTTTGACACAGCAATGAGGGAGGCATATCAGTGAGAAACGTTCAAGTCCAAGATATGCGTGCATCACACAGGAGCGAATAAAAATGGGACTCTTTGGAAATTCTTCAACTGACCAATCTCTTGTACCGAATGGCCTCGGACAAGTCTTCTCAGCGGCACAACAGTCTGGTTTGACTGGTATGGCTGCTGACAGCATCGCAGCAGGGATGAAAAACGAAGACCAAGTTGCTCTGATTTACAATTTGATGGCAACACATCCGAACCAAGTTGCTCTTTTCCTTCTTTCCTATCCGGACTTCCTCAAGGAATTTGCCAACCTCATCGGCCTGATTGTTCGAAAAGAAATGTTCGGTCTTTTCAAGTCGGGTGCTATCATGACACCAACAGAGCGTGGGGGTTCTCTCGTCGTCAACTCCGACCTTGCTGCGGATTACGCATCAATCACCCAAGAAAACGTCGATATGCAAATCTCAAAAATCGTTCCACTGCAACAAATGCAAATGGAAGTATCTCAGGCTGATATGCGTGCAATGCAGATGATGAACGGGCACCAGCAGCAAATGATGATGGGCAACATGCAACAACAGCAGATGATGCAACAGCAAATGATGCAACAGCAGATGATGCAACCTCAGCGCCAAGGAATGGGTGCTGCATTGGGCAACTTCGGCTCAAACCTCATCAGGGGCTCACTCGGACTCCCACCAGCACAGGCTCAGCCTCAGATGATGGGTGGAGGCATGATGCCTCAGCAAACAGGTATGCCGATGCAAGGCACAATGATGCCCCCGCAAACCGGTATGGGCGGCGTTTGAGCGAAGGGAACGCTTAATTCATTGAATGCTATGCGCTAAGTATGAGCAGCGCTCGTAATGTCCACTTTGAACGTTCACGCGCCCTCGGTTCATTGAACGCTAAAGCCTTTGGGGCAACCACCTCAATGACCACAGGACAGCGACTCCTTACTGGTTCAGCATTGATTTACGCAGGGCTTGGTTTTCCGGGCTACAAGCAACTGGGAAAGGGTTTGAAAAATATCGCACAATATCGTAAGCGAGAATCACTGGAGAACCTTGCTGTCGGTGCGGGAGTCTATCTCGTTCTTCAAGGGGTGCTCATTGGATGAGCCGAAATATGGCGAATCTAAAATCACATACTGTAAAAACAACCACATACAAATTACCGGAGAGTTCAGGAATGATGGGAACAGTTCAACAAGCCGCTCAGGTGGCTAATGCGTTGGGTGCTGTCTCTCCGAAGTTCGCAGCGGCCCAAAAATACACTCACTACGGGTCATTTGGTATTGCAACTGGAGTTCTTGGCTACATGGTTGGCGCTACATTTGCGCCTAAGGAGGAGGGTTTGATAAAGTCCCCGTTCCTTCGAGGTAGTAATTGGGGTATCATCGGAGGAATGATGCTCCTGTCGTTCCTCACAAGGTCAAAGGAGGCTCAAGAATGAAACGAAGCGAGTTCAACGCACGAATAGCACACGTTCACAAAGTTCGGAACCAACAGCGTGCGGTGCGAAACAAAATCTCCGCCCTCAATGGACCACCAACGTACATTCGCCAGATGGCTGGAGAAAGCGTCAGGAAGGCTCGATTCAACGCAATGGGCGACATCCTCTTCAATAACCGTGGCGACAAGACGGCTTACGAGAGTGCAGCCGTCGCAGCCCAAGATATTGATATCAGCACTGTGAATACTACAACTACACCGAACCTCACAGATGACCCTGTAAGGGGTGGTCTAAATGACTCATGGTCTATCTCAGGGGAAGTATCAAACCCAACTCCGAAGAACGCTAATCTGTTCACTGCCGCAGAAAACAAAATTCTTCAGCGTGAAAATCAAGGGGAAGTCTTCAGTGACAGGGATGCTGCTATTCATGCTCAATACAAGGCAGATTTCATTGTGCAGTTCGGCCCTTCAAGCCAACCATTCGAAGAATCAACGATGAGGGTTTCACACCTTCAAGACAACGAAGACCCTCAGCGACTGGCAGGAATCCAACAGATAAGTGAGATTCAAGATGCAATCGTCAAACTTGAAAAAACACTTGTCAAATACAATGAACAAATCGGTGAGCAAGAGACAGAATACTACGCCAAGGCGGAAGCCCTGAACGCCGCTCAGCAGAATCTCGAATGGGCAGACAACCTTGTATCATCAGGAGTTATTGATGAGAGCGAGCGCTCTGGGCTCGAACTTGCAGTATCGACTGCGCAGGCAGAGGTTCAAGCAATAGATGTTCTTCTGAATGGAGGCGCTGGTGCACAGGGATTACGTTCACTTGCGATGGATGTTCGCCGTGGCATCGCTGCTCTCCAGCGCCAGCGTGCAACTGTGAGCGCCAGCCTTGGTATCGACCCTGCCAAGATATCTCAGTTGACAAGGGATGCTACTGTCTCTGGTGCAAGGAAGGGAGCGTTTGTTGGAGGTGCTTCTGGTCTCGGATTCGGCATCGCTGCTACTCTTGGTCTTATTTGGCTCTTCAGGAAGACCACACCATCAACCCGACGTGGTCGTGGGCGAAACCCAATCGACATTTTCAGTTGAGTCGGTCTTTCCAAGCCCGAATAATTGAACGCACCTTCGTTTGCGGGATTCCCATATCACGGGATATTTCTGGCACAGGGACATCTCGTTGATACATGCCCATGACTCGTTCAACAATCGGGTAATTCTCATCAGGGACAATTTGTCCGTTCTCTCGCTTAAGACCGAAAACCAAACGCCCTCCTTTTTTGTTCCTCATCCCTTCACGCGTCTTGAGGGACATGACGTCTGAGAAGTATTCCCATGCGGAAATTAGGTCGTAAAGACGAGATAACGTATGTTTATCGCGTATTTCATGAAGAAAACCCTGCACGACATGCACAACCACCCCTTTTTCGTGCAAAACCCCTATTTCCTCTCGAGCCAAATTCAGGTTTCCGTGCCATCGCTCCAGATTGAGAAAGAGAACATCCGTCAGGCGGTTCGTTTTGTGGTCAGTGTAGTCAAACATCATGTTCCAGTCTTCAGGCTCGTCCCAGCCGTCTGAGAAGACCTCAGGGTCGCTCCAACCCAACTTCGATGCATATTCCCTTACGATTGGGAGAAAGAAGTCCATCGGAGTGCCACTATTCGTATTATACAGGTAAATCGCTCGCATCATATCACCTTCAAGCGCCAGTACCAAAACACCCCACTGAACAAAAACATGAACCCAATGATGGATGCAGCAGCCCTACTGGCGAAGAAATCAAAGATAACGGCGTATGGGTGCCACCAAGAATAGCCCTCAGTCATCGCAACCAAGGAGGTTAGCGTACCGAGGCAACCCAGTGTGAACAGGAACTGCCGGAATGCCATCCAGTCAAAGCCCATCCATTCATCCCAAAACAGCATAACAATCACGAAAAGAACTCTTTCTTGCACGCATCCTTGTAATCGCAGAGTTTGTTGCAGTGTGAATACTTCGACGGGTCAGGGTTTGCGTAAGGAACAAAGTTGGCGTAGTTGTTGAGAACATCTGTTTGCTGAATGAAGTTCCACATCAGGTCCTCAAGACCAGCGTAATGTGTCTCGCCCCTTTGGGTGCGATAGTGTTCAACCTTCGTTGACGGTGCAGACTTAGCATCCGCCTTTGGGATAACAACATACGAGAAGTCCAGTGGCTTACCGATAGCATATCCGTAAGCAGTGGCTTGTAGTTGAGAAGAGGCTTTGGTATCGCTCCACTGTCCCATCCAATGAGTTGATGCTGTTTTCAAGTCCGCCAAGCGGGCTACATCACCCTCAAGGTCAATCACCCAGTCGATTTTACCACGAATGAACACACCAAGGTCTCCGTGGACTGGGTGGACTACGCGTCGCATGATATCGAGTTCCGTTTCCTTAACACATGTTGCGTCAAAGTCTGGGATATTCCCGGCGAGCGCTGAAGCGAAGTAAATTTTGAACCACCGCTCAACCTCAGCGAAGTGGAAATCGTATTTTGATGGAGGAATGACGTTGCCCTTTGAATCATAGAGTGGGCCACCCTTATCCAATTCATATTGCCAGATTTCTTCCATTTTCACAACATAATAGTCGTAATCAGGGTCTCGCCCTGCGTTAAGGTCTTGATTCAGGAGTTCGACTCCCAAGTGAACAGCAGTCCCCTGAGGGAAGTACACCTTATTGTGCCTCGGGAGGCGGCGAATGTAGTGAAAATAAAACGAAGCAGGACACTTAAGCCAAACGGCAAGTTTGCTTGGTGATATGTGATTGATTCGCCACGGTTCTTCTGCTGCTCGAAGAGGTTGCTCACTCATCGTCATACGGTACCACCGTGATGTTCGATGTGTTCCATAGTCCTGCACTTTGGGTCAGTTTTTTGTAGCCACCAAGCCATCCTTGGACAGCAGGTTTGTCTTCTCCAATATACAGGACTTTGAGTCCCCCTTCATTTTGCTCTATTACAACGTATTTCATTAAAGGGGCCCTTCTGAGTAGTGAACTTAAAAGTTGTTAAGGAGGGTTCCTGCTGCCTGAAGCAAAATCGCAGCACCGAACATGACCTGCGTTATCTTCCAGCGCCTGTCAATCTTTTCGGCGGCTTCCTTCGCCTGCTCTTTGAGTTGAGAAAAGGCAAGTCCGATAAGTGCTTTATCCTCCATCGGCAAATCGAGATTCACCCGAACAGTGAGGTCTTTTCCTTCTTCCTTGATGGTCTGTGCTGCCCCAGAAGCAACTCCTGTACTGAAGTCCTTGAGGACATCACTTATGCCCATGCTTTCCCTCCAGCGTATCTTTGATTGCTGGGAGAGTCGCACTAATGATGCCTTCAACGTCCTCGCCATTCTGCAACGCCTCCATGTGCTTTACCAACCACATGGCGGTGCTCTTCCAGTATTTAAGCCACCATTCTGTTTCTTTCTTCTCGCCTTCGGATAATTTTACCATCGGTAGCCCTCCTGTTCTTTCAATGTCTCTCGAATCTCTTTATGTTCTTCCAACATCTCTCGCAAATGTGCCTTTTCATCTGAAATTTTTTCTTTCAGTTCGCTGTATTGCTCCATCAATCGAGATATGATGTCCCTCTTCGTTTGTATTCGCAAATGCAAAGAGAGTTCTTTGCTTCGCAGGTCTTTCTTTTTCCGCCCCATGACAGGGTGTTCTTCAACGTGGACTTAATTCAAACGGTCCGTCTTGCTGAAAGAAAAGAGGGTGGCCTGATTTGGTGCAATGTTTAAGCCAAACGCCGTCAACTTGGTTTGTCGCGTTCCCCGCAATCCCTCGTCAATGAGTTCAAGGATTGCCATTGTTAAGCCACGTTCTGCAAGAGATTCTTCGATTCCAGTTGCCATAATATCACCGGGTTTCATCCCATGAGAATCCTACTGATAAGTGTTGCTTGCCCCATGTCTCAGATATGATTCCATCAACAGATGTTGAGAGCAGAATGAAAGCAGAAAAAGGAAGAGTTCCTGATTTTACGACACACGTTGTGCGTTTATCCTTCTTCCAAAACATCTGGTGGCTGGAGGATAATCTGCGGGATTTCAAATTCAAGGTGGCACACTGCTACTGAAACAATGACATTATGATGATAGATGAATTTCGCATACGCTGAATCAAATCCCTCGACTTGTAGTGACTCAAAGCGGAAATCGCCGTCTATTTCAACTCCCATCTTTGTCGCATTGAATGTAAGAGGTTGCCCAGTCGATGACAGAAATTCTGCCAACGGAAGCAGTTCCTGAAGCGCAAGAAGAGAATCAAATGGCTTTTGTTGGCCTACGGCCCAGACAGGAAGTTCATCATCCCAATCTTCTTCCATAAAGCAGGGAAGATAAGCACTGAACATCAATGTTCCCCATCGTCCACTGGCTCTGGATGGATGTCGTTGTATATCGGTACATCGTCCCGGTCAGGCATGTCCGCAGGCGGGTGCATGATGAGCGCACCGCAGTCACGACATGTTGTTGAGGCACCGGGTGCTGGAAAGGTGTTGTATGTTCGGCACTTCGGGCAGGTCGCTGCTGGGCGCATAAGTTCGACTTCACAATCTTGGATATGAACGTTTAGTTCCACATCGCTTTGTTGTCTTTCCAAACAACCTTACCGATTTTCTTCAGGCGTGCCATCAGAGCGGTTTTAGAGCGACCAAACCATTCATGGTTTTCTTTGACGAATTTTACAGGGTCGACTTCGTTTTTTTGCTGTCCGACCCTGCTCCGCAACTTGTGGTCTTCAGCATCTGTCCAGCGCTGGCCTTGTCGAGGATTCAATTGCGGTGGAGGCGCAGGTGCTACTTCGTCTTTCGTGAGGGGCGATTCAGGGACACGCACTGATTCGTGCTTTGACGAACCTGATGCTGCTCGTAAAACCGCTTTGAATAACTCAAGGTCATCGTATGAGTACCATTCTCCAACGATGCTGATTCGACGGAGAATCAAGTGTATTGCTTCCTCTTCTTCGTGTGTGACTTCTGGCCACCACCCTATCAACTCGATGTCTTCAGGCGCTACTCGGTCTTTGAGACTCTCAGGATGACGAACGCTGCTGAAGCCATACGGTATGTCAGCAGAACCATTGACACGATTCCACGGATTGTTCCATGACGTGAATCCAACCTTGATGTAAGGGGCATACTTCGATTTGAAAATGTAAAGACCCATTGAATCACCTGTGGCTCTGACAACTGCAAAGGGGGACTATACGCCACCACTTGCCACAAATTACACATTGTGTTGGGATAGCGCCGCACATCACTCTTCCTCCTTCAGCATGTTATTTGGCTCGGGGAGTTTTATTGGGTAGTTTCCCTCTTCATAGGCATTGATGGCAAGTCCAAAAACGAAAAGAAAAAGCAGAATGAGACAGAATACTTCGATGCTCATTGTGAAGCCTCCAGTATTGCTTTTTTACCAAGACGTACACATCGTGCGCATCGTGTGAGCCTTCGACCATCACAGCGTGAAATGCGAGTGTAGCAACCACCGACAGAACAAATCTTTGACTCCTTCATTTTGATTCCTCTTGTATGATTCGAACATATGTATGCCTGCTTTTTTCGATACATGATGCCGCCTTTGTGCGGGCTGCTGTTGCAGTTTTTGTCATGGCGAATATGTACCACTTTTCACCATCTGTCGAACCTTCAACAATCCACTTCACTTTGATTCCTCCGTTGCGTATGCTAAAATATGTCTCATTGGTATTCGTCCAAACAAACCAGAATATAACTCTTTTCGACCAACGGTATCGGGACTGTTAAGAAGTGTGGCGAGTGAGAACAAAATATGCACCGCCGCCACGCCGAGTATTGTGTGATTTGTAAGATTGGAATCTCTGCCCGAACAGCCAATAACCGAAGCGCTCCCGAAGAGCCGATGATATGTTCCATGTGCCGTAGCAACTTACCAGAGGAATACCACTGCAAAAGCGTGACAAGTAAAGGTAAAGTATGCAGTCAACTGGGTCAAAAGAGGTTCAACGGCAGGTGCCACTATCACAAAGGCCAGTGAACCTTTATCACCGCAACGTCTGAGGAAGTGTCAGGCCCTTGTAGTGTAGTCTGGATATCACTTCGGCTTGCGGAGCCGATAACCCCGGTTCGAATCCGGGCAGGGGCGCCTCAAAATCACTGTTCCATCCTCATACCCATGTACGCCACAAAAGCAAAGGTCAGTCCCCCGCTGATGATAGTGCGATATTTCGCCTTTGTTTTGTTTAATTCTTCAACCAGCATCATGTGACTGTAATTATCATACTCGGGGGACTCCCAATCTGGGTTCATCCATTCCGTCGAAAACCAAAAAGCGGTCATCGAGCCCGCAAGTACCAGACTTGTCGCCAAAAATGGATGCTCCATTATGTCCATACTACGCACGCTCACCTTAGCGCACTACTGCTTTTCATTTAACGATTCTTGCTGTGACTGCTTCCAGTGTTCAGCCATTTTCGACTTGTAGTGCCAGTAGCAGGCGCTACGACGCCATTCCTGAGTCGCTTTAGCGTAGCCCCGTGCATCCTTTCGTTCTATCCAACGAATTGACCTCTTTGCGAAACGGTATTCGATTTCATCCGCTTCATCACGGAGAACGATGATATCACCCTCACGAATCAAATGGCGGAGTTTCTCGTCACTGAGGAAGGTATTCTTGTTGCGCATGAACTGCCCTCACGGACAAGTGAAGTTAAAAATCACGGTCCCTGATGTAGCGAATCAGGACAAGAATTATCCCAAGACCGAGAAAGGCATACCAGAATTCTTCTCCGCTCATTGCTTTACCACCAAATCAAGTTTCTCTGCCACTTCTTCGATTGTAGCAAGTTCATAATGAGCAATATCGTCGTCAATCATGCCCCAAATGTAGTCTATGCTACGGATGTATGATTCTCCTTTATCGGAGACGATTTCAACATCAACATGTGTGTGTATGCCATGTTTGCTGATGACGCAATGCTGTTCCCATTCAACGTTCACTTCTTCATCTCCTTGTAGCGCTGGTATGCTTCCCTGAGATTGTTCACCAACACAGGGTGAGTGTGTTCAGCCCAAGCGAGGAACGCCATTTCATCGGCGTATTCAGACCAGTGAGGGTCGTTCTTCATGAATCCTACTCAACCAAGTTAGCCTATAATACTTCTTGCAGAAGGGCCCCTTGAACAAACCCCCCTTGTGCAAAGGCCTCCTTCAGCAATATCTCCCTTGGAGGAGACAGCAAATATGGGAAATGAGGCACTGGGAGCCTGTGTATAGGCGCTATATGCGTGAAAATTCAAAGAATCTGCATTTTACCCCTTCAAACCCCCCCTAAAGAGGGGAAAATCAGGAAAAGTTGGAGATGTAAAGTGTGGGAAGGTAAAGATTGAGCCCCTATCACAGATGTAAAGTGGACACATTACCTTTATGGCCACACCATTACTGCCTGATAATGGAGAAGAATCCATGATTGAATACCTAATTTCTTCATTTGCATATACCTTAAGTGTCGGAATCCTATCATTATCCCCCCTTTTGGTAAGGGGCCCTTCTGCAACATCTGAGGAATCAGTTCGGGCGGTAATTTACGCTCGTGTATCGACTGACCTTCAATCGGAGACTTCTGTTGACCAGCAGGTGCGAGAGTGTCAGGCATACTGTGTCATGCAAGGCTGGGATGTCGTGAACATATATCGTGATGAAGGTTATTCAGGAACGAATGTCGAAAGGCCATCCTTCCAACTGATGATGGATGAAAAAGGGACATGGGATGTGGTTGTCGCTGCTAAGATGGACCGCTTCCATCGCAACTTCCGCAACCTCGGAGACTGGGCTGACACCCTGCGTGGGTGGGGTAAAGACTTCGCTGTTCTCGATATACAGATTGACACCACAACACCTGTTGGTATGCTCATCTTCCGTATCATGGGGGCATTTGCTGCTATGGAAGCGGAACTGATTCGAAGCCGTACAATATCTGGTTTGAAGGGTAAGAAGAATTCAGGTAAGCACACTGGACGGCCCCCCTATGGCTACTCGTCGAAGTTCGCCCGAACACAAAGCAAAGAAGACCGTGGTCTGCTCGAACCCTGTGCTGAAGAGGTTCCAACCTTACTTCGTATTTTTGAACTGAGGCGCTCAGGAATGACGCCCCGTGAAATAGCAGAAACCCTCAACACGAGTGGTATCGCCACCCGACAAGAGGGTAAGATATGGACAAAGGCAACCATTCACGGAATTCTGATGAACAGGGAAATGTATCAAGGCTACTTCTATGACCAAGAAGGAAATCGGCTTCAATACGAGTGGGAACCACTACTGGAGGAATAACTATGACAGACATTTTGAGCAAAGACGGAATGACATTTAGCATCGACCAAAAAGGAGATGGGTGGGTTCTCAAGGTCAAAGCAAAGGGTATCACAGTAGCATCAATATCGCTTGAAGATTCAGATATGCTGAAGGTCTGCGCTGCGTTTGAAGAAGTCGGTCAGACTCTCCTGTCGCAAAAAGCACGCACGTTCCTATTCATTTGCACTGGCCCATGTGACTATCGAAATCAGGTTTCTGGGATTGGAGAGCCAAGTGAATTGCACACACCATCTCAGTGCCCGAAGTGCGGTCAACAGACGTTGCGTTGCAAGGTGGTTTGATGAAGCACCCACCGAAGACTCGCAAAGCAATGAACAACTTTGTGAGAGAACACCTCGACTCTTCCTTCCGTGGACACTGGGATGTCATTCGTCTCAGCCGAGCAAATACTGTTGAGCACAATATGCGCGTCTGCGAAATCGCAATTGCATTGATGGATGAGGGAATACCCTTCATGACTGAAGCGAGGCTTCGCTGTGGTACTCGACCTGACCTTGTCGTTCCTCCGGGCTTCCTCCCCGGTGGGTGCTACATCGAAGTCCTTCATTCTGAAACAGAAGCAGACTTCCGAAAGAACAAAGCAGGAAAGATGCCAGAGGAACTTTTGGGCGGAGTCATTTTTATCCATACCTCTGAGCCATTCGAACCGAAAATGCTGTGGTGAACATATGGGGCTACGCAAAAAACATCAAAACATGAAAACGACAGCGTTGTATGGGGCCAGCGAAAGCCTTGTCTGGCTTGACCGAATTTTACATGGGCCAAGAAAATCTCCCCATGATTACAGGAATAACACATGTTATGAAGGAAATTTGAATGATTTTTCACCTGAGGGCCCCGGGTTATTTCCGTGTTTAAATAGGGTCATCCCTTACAGTGCCTCACTTTATCGACCCGATATCCATCCGAAATCTGAAATGAAAGTGAAAATTGTTCCTGCGTTCATTTTTGACCCGCTTCGGTCCTGAACCTTTATGTTCGATACTGCTGAGGACCAGACATGCCCAAAGAAATACGGTATGATTACAGCGGAAAAGAAGTTGGCTTTTTGTCGAAGACTTTCAAGGACGTTGTTGTATTGCAAGAGGACTGGATTAGCACTGTGAACAAGCAATTCGCTGAACATGGATATCGCTCAATTTTGAAGACAATCAAGCACTGGGTTCGAGAACAACATGGCGAGGAATTGACAGATGCTCAGGCATGGTTGATGATTCATCACACGACGAACCAAGGTGTTCCTCACGCTCTCCGTGACGCTACCTCCGACGAAAAGGTCAACCCAGCACGCTATGTTGCTGGCTCTGCAATGAATGCAGTGGACAGTACCCTTCGTGCGGCTGCAAAGGTTATTCCGACGGGTGGAAAGGGTTCTCAGGAAGATACACCTGAGGATGAGGATTCCCAAGAGTGACCCGAAGGTATAAGTGCTGACAAAAGTCAGGGCATCATATGTTCCGTGTCCCTGTGATGACTTACTTGGAGTTGGCTGGCGACGTCACACGAGCAGACTTCAAACTGAAGCATCAGCGTGTCGCTGAAGGCTTTGTTTTGTTCTCAACTGACTCCGAAATGGCTCGACTGAAAATCTTGATTGACTCTCACAATAAGGGAGTCCCGCTACCGTTTCTTGACCCTCGTGGTGAGAACAGTGTTTGGGAAGCACGAGAGCATCTTGTGAATCTAACGCGCTCTGGTGGGGATGGATGGTATTCGTGCCAGTGTCCTTCCTGCGCTGCACAAGGTAAAGACAACAAGAAGAACAATCTCCAAGTGGCTCTTGTTGGATTCAAGTGCCAAGCGGGCTGCACTCCGAAGGAAGTGGCCATTGCTACGCAAGAGATGCTTGAAGATGTCCCCGAAGAAATCGAACTTCAGCCCGGACAAACTGTTCTCCCAATCGAACAGGGCATCGAAGGAGCACGATTGCTTATGCAGACTGAGAAGAAAGAGCGATACACCCGCCTTGATGACAAGGATGGCGAAATTTGGTTGACGGTATTTCGAAAGAATCGAGAAACAGGACAGGTGAAAGAGCATTCGCACAAAGTAAGCAAGCGCCACGCTCGCACACTTTGGGTATGGATTCAACGCCACGAGAAGGGCGCTGTCATCACATCGAAGATGATTCGTGAATACATTGCTCCGTTCTGGTCGATTCCTGTTGATGCATGGGCTGGACACGCTCATCGTTCTGAATACTTCGAGGGACACTACTATCCACTCTTGTGGCTCGCTCACCATCGAGCCATCGAATACAACCACGATGGAAGTGTCGTGCGTATTGCAGATGAGGTGTTTCAGTGAAGCCCGATTTAGCAAAATTACGCGCTGGGTATCACGACCCAACGATAAGCGACCAAGTTCGTGACTGGTTTCGTCTCCAGTTAGAAAAGGCGAATGCATACCACAAAAATAAGGAGGAAAAGAAATGACAAACATCAGCATATGTGAACAGGTCCCCGGGTGGAACGGACGACCAACAAACGGACATCGAGTCGCAGTTCGATATCGAAAAGACGGAGGACGTAAGGTTGAATTCTTTGACCAATATCCCCGCTTTTACATCAACCCATCGACCTTCCGTCTTTTACACAACGGACGTGGGATTGACTTTACATCGACACAAGAAGTGATTGATTACTTCAAGTCCAACAAGGAGATTGTTTCCTTTGTCAGGGAATCACAGAACGAAAACAAAGAGCAACTGTATCGCGTTGAGTGCTTTACTTCGTCAAAGGTTCGCTACTTTCAGAACAATTACGGTCCTGTGTATGGTGCTGACCTTCCACAGGAAGACGCTGTGGTTATCGAGCAAGAACTTGACCTTGAAAGCCACGACTCCGATTACCACATTGGCTACTTCGATATTGAAGCGCTCCAATTCCGCAATGACGACCCTGAGTTGATGGATTGGCTTCCACACACTCGCCTTGACATATGGCAAGACAACCAAATGGTGAACTCGATTGTAGTGTATTCGAATTTCACGAAACAATATACTGCATTTGCATGTCATCCGAACTGGAGCCGTGAAAGCCACACCCACGAATGGGGGCATGAGCATCGGTTCACTACTGAGCGTGAGATGCTCGTGATGTTCGCTGAATGGATGTTCTCAATGGACTTTGACATATTGACAGGTTGGAACAGCGCTGGGTATGACTTTCCTGTACTGTATCACCGCATGGAGTCCAATGATATCCCTCACCCTATGAACGATATGGCGGGGCGCTGTGAAAACGGCTTGTTCCCAAGGCAAGTCTATGGTGGTGCCTGTCTTTCTCCGTATGGTATCATTGACCCACCAACGTTCAAGGGAGGCAGGGAATACAAGTGGCAACACCAACCAATCCGTGGTATTGACACGCTCGACATGATGGTTGCCTTCCGCAGGCTATACAAGGACAGCACCAACAACGAACTTCCGGGCAACCGCCTTGAAACCGTCGCACAAGCACTGTTCGGTCGAGGAAAACAACCAAGCCCAGATTTCTATTCAAAGGAATACGACAAAACGTGGGATGAATTCCTCCAATACAACATCCGTGACGTTGAATTACTGGTTGAAATAGACAATACATACAACGTTATCAACTCATTCAAGTCGATGCAGGCGTTTGCTGGGTGCCAATTCAAGTCCACCTTCTATGCGACATATCTGGCACGCCCGCAATTCGAACGCTACGCCGATTGGAAAAGTGAAACCCCGGGATGGAACGAAGAAGCACAAGACGATGACAACGAAGAAGAGAAACTTCAGGGAGCCATTGTTATGAATCCTGAACCCGAACCGGAAGTTCGTGAAGAAGGTGATTTTGATGTATATACGGACTCTGTTGGAATTCATGATTGGTGCGTTATCCTCGATTTCGCTGGTCTATACCCCTCGATGATGGTTTCACAAAACACATGTTCCTCAACCAAGGTCCGCCGAGGAATGGAGCATCTGCCTGACGATATTATTGGACACAACGGTGTTCGATTTCGTCGTGAACCGATGGGTGTTCTTCCCCGTATCGTTCTCGACCTCGACAAAAAGCGTGATGAATACAAGGCGCTTCTCAAGGAGGCAGAATCAAAGGGAGACAAGAAAGGTGCTCTCAAGTGGAATACAATGCAGTTGAACGTCAAACGTCTTCGTGCTTCGTTCTATGGTATCATGGCCTTTGACAAATTTAGTTGGTATGACCGTGATGTGGCAGCAACAATTACGAAAGGCGGAAGAGATTCTTTGCTTTTCATCAAGAAACTTGCAGAAGATGAAGGGCATCGCGTTGTTTTCGGTCATACTGACTCCATTTTCGTCACCATGCCAGCAGAATGGCACAAAGAGCAGGTGTTGGCTGAATCGGAGCGTCTGTGTGCCTTATTGACAGAAAGCATTCAGGAAAAACTTCAATCGAAAGCAGTCGTGGTTGACCTCGAAGTGATTATGGACCGATATTTCATTGCGAAGAAAAACCGCTATGCTGGGCGTAAGGTATGGGATGACAAAAAGGGGTTCAAGGTTTTGGATTATGATATCAATACTGACCACTGGGCTCGTATCAAAATGAGCGGAATGGAAGCCAAGCAAACCAACACCGCACCTGTCGGTCGTGACATACAAATTGAAACGCTCAAGAAACTCTTCGATGGTAAGCCCGAGCGCCTTATCCAACGTGATGTTAAGCGCCTTGTTCGTAGCATCGTTGAAGGTAAGCAGGACATCACGGATATGAAAGCAAACGTGAAGGTTGGAAAGCACCTCCCTCACCATTTGGATTGGCGAGGCAGTGAGATAGAGTGCGACTGTGGTATTTGCCCTAAACCAAAGACTGGCGATGAGTCAAAAGACGAAGACGCTTGCTACGCTGGAACATATTGGGCGTCGACAATCAGCCTTTGGTATAATGAATACTTGTCACCAAACGCTACCGAAGATATTCAAAAGGGCGACTCGGTATCTTGGGTATTCGTCAAGGACGGACCGACACCTATACCCAGCAATGGAATCGTTGCGTTCCGTGACCCTGAAGAAATCAATGAATACACAATTGACTACGAAGCCGTGGCGCAGCGTCACGTCAAGAACGTTATGTCAACTATTTATCGTGCTATGGATTGGGACGTGAGGACTCTTGACACTGGGTTCAAGCATTATCTTCTCGATTCATTTCTCGATAAAGGGAACCAATCGTGAGCCCTTTACCAGCGGTAATCGCCTCCACAGGCCCGAGCAATTTGTCGTGGTTGCCCATGACTGAACCGGGGATGAGACTCATCCACGGGTCTTCTCCACCCATGGCGGCCAAAACTGAGCGGTTGTACTTCACCATGTGCCCATACTTGCTCAAGCCAATCGGGCGACCAAAGATTCCCATGTAGTCGGTGATTGTTCGTATGTACCGATAGTCCAAATCCCCAAGACCCTTACTTTCAAATTGACCATTCATCTGACCCCAGACCATCTGAGTCAAGTGCATCAATGCCGCCTCGAGACCCATGATTGTATAGACCATCCATGAATCACTGAAATCAGTCAGGCTAAGGTCGACATACTTGCCGAGAAGCCCTTCAATATCTTGCCAGAAGGTATTGGTTGTAAGCCCATCACCACCCTTAATCGGACCGTTGATTTGTATGCCCCAACGTTCGTTATCCTTGTTTTTGACTACCAAAGCCAACTCTGCGTCCCGAATTCCGGAAATTGGAATGGCTGATAGTGTCTCTTTTGCGACCAAAAGGTCCCGATAATCTCCATGACACTGGATAACTGCCCCCTCTTCGTTGACTTCTAAAACTTCTCGCCCCTCCGACTTCATGGTCTTCCGCAGAGTGTGTGCAATCCAATTGTAATCAACACTGAAAAGTTCAGTGTAGCCCCTATCGAATCGAATGGTTATCTGGTATTCCTCTGTATCGTACTCGACTGAATCAATGATTTCGCTGAGCCTTAGCCCTGTGCAGAAGTTGGCAAGTCGCTCAGCGTTTTCTTTGGTGTTGAATGCGCTCTTAAGATACACCGTAGTGTTTGGTTGCTGCTGTTCCTTGCGCTTGAGGTCAAGGTAGTGTATGAGACGGTCAACCGTGGGAACGCTCCCCTTACCACCACCATGGAATGCTCTCAGCCCTGCTTGTGTTGCTGGCTCACCAAGGTTTGCTCCTGTTGTTGAACCAATCATCTCACCGGGGAGGCTGAGCGAGTCTTCGAAATATGCTTTCATTGATTTTTTCATACCTGCTGAGGTCGAGCGGTCAATTTTCCGACCTTCAATTGCTTTCAACACATGTTGTTCAAGGTTTTTTGGTAAAAACCCAAAGTCAACCCGGGAACTTTTCCCAGAATCGCACAGAGAACAAGTGTCAGCAAGTTTGACATCGTGCTCGCAACTATATTCAAGAAGCATCGGTTGGAGTGAAAGTGAAAGCCCTGATTTGTCATTGTCGGGCCCACGCGCATGGAACGCTCGCATTCCATCTCCACCTACTAAGAATGAAACAACTGAATTCGTTCGGAGGTCGATAACCCGTTGCTTTGAATCAATCATCAGATTTTCCATTCCACGCTTCATTCGGTGCTCCATGTACCCTGAAACCTGAATACCACCCTGACTTGATTCCATCAGTTTCCTTCGCCCAGCAGTGGAAGCGAACCAGAAAGATGTTGGTCCAAGCCCACGAGCATAACATTCGTTGATGAACCCGTTTGCTTCTGCACTAAAGTCACCCTTTGCGAAGTGCGCAAGGACTCGGTCGGAACTGATTCCGTGTCGGGGGCGCCCTGCACCAGTGAGTTTGTGTTGCCCATAGGATGCTCCCATCTGCTGTAATTGGCTGAGATTACCTCGCCCACCAGAATTGACTGTAATGTTCATTGCGTTTGTCGAAGTCTGAATATCAGTGACGGCGTTGAGGCAAAATTTCTCATACTCATCGGTGTATTTTTGCACAATTTGCTCTTTGGCCATGAGTGGGTCTTTGAGTGCGACCTTCATGTTGATTTTTTCTCCATTTGGCCCAGTGATTTTTTCGAGTTCTTTGTCTCGGAAGTGAAGTTCAATTTGATGAATTGCTTTGCTCATTTCTTGGAATTTCGTGTCGAGTTCGTCATAAAAGCGACCGACGGCGCTACCTTTCCAATAATTTTCGTCATCTGGCCCAACAAATTCCGGATTCCTGCTACTGAACGATATATCGTTGATTCCCAGCGTGAAACCATACTCAATATGAGCAGCAAATACAACTCTCGAAAGCAGGTTGGTCATTCGTTCCATCTGCCGATGCCCTTCTTCCCACCCGAAACGATACACGAACGAAGCAGCAAGAACCCCAGCCTTCGTGCCGAAGAACTTTTCATCAAGCACACCTTCTTTGACGACTCCGTCCTCGATAACGACCGCTGTTTCTTTGTCTCGTGCAGTATATCGTGCATTGATACCGTCAGGGATAAACATCGAAACAATATCTCGGCCTCGATAGCACCCCTTGAAATCTCCACGGCTAATCGGCTTTGGAAGCATGGTCATATAATCAATGCCCTCTTCATTACGAACGAAAGCGCGAGAAAGCAGGTTGAGAGCCCGGTGGCGAGAAAGAATCGGGTGTCCATCTGCATCGAACCCCCAGCCACTACGCTCGTCAGGGTGTATTCCAGAACCTGCTTCTTTGTTCTTGAAGGTCAGGAGATAAGAACCACTAATTTCGTCTTGGTCGAATGTAATGAACGTTCGCCCGTATCGCGTGTGCAACATCTGGTGGGACGGCATCATGTTATTCTTGGCCTCTTCAATGGCTTCTTTGCTTTGGAGTGCGAATATACGCATGGCATCACCATCGTAATCAGCGTTGAACGGAATACACACTGACGGGTTGAAAGAGAGGCTTCGGGTCTTGACGGGAACCACTTTGAAGGCGACCATGCTTTGACGGTGAAGTGCAGGGGCTCGGGTGAACAGAACAATGTCCCCCTTAACGAGGTTTCGAACCACGGTGGCACCGGGCTCCAGAATTTCGGCTTGATACCGCCGTCGCGTTTCACGCCACTTTTCTGGTACATCCTTGAGGAAGAGGTCATAATTCTCTCCATTAACCCGCATAGAGTGTGCGCCGGGATAGCGGCTTGAATCAAAGTCCTTGTATGTCTGTCCTCGATGAACAGGTGTTTGCGCTCCATTCAAAACACACTGCCGAAGAAATTCGATGTTTTCTTCAGTCACTGTTTCTTCGATTGTCAGTTCAGCACATACGGTATATGGGACACCGACTTCATCAATGTCCAAGGCTGGGTCGGGTGTAATCACAGAATACGCTACTCCCTCATCCACTTTCCCTTGATGCTGGCGTCGAATTGTGTTCTTCTGCCGACCGACTCCGATAATACGGTCGAAAATACCACGCAAATTCTGTGGCGCTGCTCCAGCCTTTGTCATCGCTGCACGCATACCACCAGAGCCAAGTGCTGACTTCTGACCTGTCTGCAACTGTCCTACGGCTTGAAAGAGGCTTTTGCTGAGTCTCTCGACCTGAGCGGAAGCAGCACGGTCTCGTTTGATACGGTTGTTTATTTTGACGATGGTTGAATACAACTCTGAGAGGTCGTTTGGGACAAGTCCTCCACCGGGGGTCTGAGCAGGAGGACGTGCAGTATTCGGGATAACTGGCAGGGTGGTGAAGAACATATCTTGTGGTCGAGAGCCAGCAGAAAACCCAAGTGCACTTGCATCTTCTTCGCTGATATCCTGAAGCCAGTCGTGAACTTGCTTGTATGGGTAAAAGACAGCCTTTTCCGTTTCCGGGTCGAAGATTGCCTTTTTCGGGGCGAACACATATTGCAACCCATCGCTGTACGAGAGATGGAACGTGACTTGCGGAGAAACCTTTTCACAATGGGGGCATGTGATGTTTTTCGGGACATCCTTTTTCTTTATCCCTATTTCACTCCACCGTGCGGTGTGCTCCCGATTGATGAGTTCCCTGACTGTTTTTCGTATGATATCATAGCCAGCAGTGTTCAACAAATTGCTTTCCTGCACTGCTTTGACCTTTTCTTTCAGAGTCTCCATGCCTTCTTCAGTGGAAATCAGCAGTCGGCTACAATGCATACATGTGCTATTGAGAGCATACAACAGAGGTGAAGCACTGAACGGGTTTCTGTTGCCCCCGAGGAAAACGTAGTTGGGAATAGGGACTTCGAGAGAAATATGACCAAAGTGACCGGGACATGAACGCTCAAAACGACGATGCCACCTCAAATCACACGTCCCACAGGCAGTGTCCTTCTCATATGTCCCCCTGCGAATATCTTCTGGCCCGCTTCGTCGGGGGCTGCGCTGTTCATCCTCGTTGTAAATATCAGGGTCTGTGACTTTGACCACCGACATGTCAAGTATTTCGTCTGGGCGCATGATTCCGAAATCCAGCGAGTGCCACTCGTGAACCTTCGTAAAAAATGAGAAGTGCTTTACTACAAGAAACAAGAGTTCTGCTTCAAACGGCTCGATGATGTAGCCGGGGTATTCTGTCTCTTCGCCAGTATGACGGATGTTAGCGCTGAGCCAATCATCTGGCTTTTCAGGGGTCCGCTCAGTAGCGACAAACGGCTTATTTTGCACGCGTATCATAACCATATGGTCTGATTGTGCTCGAAGACCTGCTGCTTCATCAGAATAATACCACTCGGCTGCACTGTACTTGTCTTTTGGGACGAAGCGTTGGTCAAACGAGAAGAATTTCTTACCTTTCTCACCTGCACCAGTCAATTCTGTCACTTCAGAATACGGAAGGAACCAGAAGAACGCTTGAACCGCTAACGGGTCTTCTTCGGGCCCCAGTAGTACCATCAATCTCCCCTCGCAGCGTTGTACGCAAGGTAATCTGCTAATTCATTGTAATGGATGCCGATGTGAGCCTTCACCCACGAATACTGAAGAATGACGCCCATGTCAGCCTCAAGTTCCTGAATGCGTGCCATTACTTCTCGGAGGTGGGTTTTGTCTGTGTTCCAATTCCCAGATAGTGTATTGACAGCCATCTTCGAGTCTGAAACGATTTCAATTTCAAATGATTCGTCAACATCAAAACGCCGGTTCACTTCCTCCAAACCAATTTCAATTGCCTTGTATTCGGCGAAATTGTTGGATTGAACGCCGATATACTCCCCAAGAAGGAACAAAATCTTATCGTTTTCGGCGTCAATACACACAATTCCTGAGCCAGCATCGCCAATTGCGTCCGTACTATCTGCTTTGTAGCACGACCCGTCCGTCCAAATCTCCAACTTCACATCACCATCCACTGACAACCCGACGATAATACTGATGCTCGCCGAACCCCCCAATTGATGGACGTGTGATTTCGATAATGTCTCCAATTGCTGGTCGAATTGACGCCAACGCTGGGTCTGAAAGAAAGATGGCTGGTAATTGGCTACGCTCAATTCCCTCTCTTTTGAGAAATTCTTTTTCCTCAGCCACCGTCAAACGACGGTGTTTGCACATCAAATAGTGACCCTCCATGCACTACGCAGGGTGCTCTCAGACAAAAGGCTAATCCTCAATGAGGCTCTTTTGGCTTGTATATACCACTGCACGCCAAAAATAGAACGTAGCAACTGCTGCCCAGAATAATATGCCAAGGCGGAAGCCATTCACAAAGAGGTCAAGTGCTGAATAGAGTGACAGAATTATCGCAGTAGCCCAACACAAAGAAGCGTGGGCCCATGTTGAGTCTTTTTTCTGGGGGGCTTCGCCCCAAGGGTCGTCAACCGTGAACATCAGAGTCCCTTCATGAGAGCGCCGATGTCGTCGTCGTCGTCTTCATCATCTTCATCGTCCCAGTCATCTTCCCATTCCCACTCATCCTCATCTTCAAGGTCTTCTGCCTTGACTTTGGGGTTCTTGTCCTTATCTTCATCGAGTTCATCCCAATCAGCATCGTCAAATTCATCTTCCCACTTGGCAGAGCCCTTCCCTTTTGGCAATCGGATAGGTGGGCGTTCTTTCTTTGTGGTTGCTGCTGCTGGTGCTTCAGGCTCTTCGCCTTCAGCATCGCTTTCTTCACCATCATCGTACTCGAAACTCGTGAGGTTCAAGTGCTGGTTCTTTTTGAGGTCCAGTCCCTTCAGGAACCCTTCAATTTTGTTTTCAGCAGAGTCCTCGTTCATTGCTTGTACTTCGATAGTCAAATAATAGGTGTAGGTTTGCATGTTCTTCCCCAACCCTTCCGACTTGCGTTGTGAACATAAAGGAAGTGGTCAGGAATCCTCATACAGGGCTCGAACTTATATGCAATGAGCACTTCAGCGTATCATGGCCGCCAATGATGCTATGACATCAACCCGAATCCGAAAATATGACCTTGAACGACTGAAGGGTATCGCTATGCCCCGTGAATCAAACTGGGAAGTTATCCAGCGCCTTATTGATGACTACATGGCACGGAGGCTCTGATATGGCGCGATACAACCGAGTGGTTCAGAACATTGAGCGCTGTTTCCGCATTCACGAAGAGTCTGATAACCTCAAGGAACTGACTTTTCACACCATCAAGGACTGGCTTAACACCAACACGAAGGATGGCGTGACGCCTGCTGGCCTTGCGAACTTGCTACGCCGTCGACCGCAATTCCGTCGGCTACGGACAGAGCGAAAAGACGGTTCGAATATCACCACTTCTTTTTGGGCAATGACAGATAACCTCCCTCAAGAGCAAAGTGTGCGCGAGGGCTGGATTGAAATTAACCACCCGAAAGGCTCTTTACCTGAAAGTCGAGTCTGAGGTTTGCCCCGGGGACTCCTTGGGGCGGCACTGGCCTCGGGGTGGGGTTTTGGGTTTCCTCTCAGTTTCGGTGCCGTCCCAACCTTTATGTCCTACTTCATGTTCACTTTACTTGCTCTGGAGGCCTTCTCCGGGGCGGGGTTCTCCAGCGCAACTCTTCTTTTCTGCCCCGCTCCACCCAACTGATACCAGTTCTCTCAGCGTATATACAATGGAGGGGGGACATTTCCTTCAAACCGAGTTGTCCTTACTATCACTCGGCGGTATGTCCCGCGATAGACCCTCCACCCGACCTGAGTGAGTGATACCACTTCTCTCAGCGTAAATACAATGGAGGGGGCAGTGACCGGCGGTTGATGTTCACTGTCTTACCGACCCTCCACCCAACAACGGAGGGAGAGACTACAATCTCTCATACTGCTTGTAAATCTTGTTGAATCAAGAGCGCATGACGCAAAAAGCCCTCCACCCGTTATTCACGGGGGCAAATGTCTGACTTGCCCCCAACCGTTCTTATAATAGTCATTGACCCTTGACAAGGTCAAGTCGACTATGCTGCTGGAACGAAAAGTTAGCCAGAGCGACGCTCATTGAGTGCTGACTCGGTAGTGAACGCAGCGAAATTTACGATTAACACGCTCAACTCTCACATCTGAGAGGGCCAGAAATTAGAAGCGTGGGTCTTGGCAGAAATGCCTTGTACCTCATGGCCGCAAGTAATGCAATGGCGCCCTTCGGGGCGAACAGAACACCGGCTACCTGCTCGATAGGGCAGAGACCATTGTGCGTGCACTGATGCCCTCCGGGGCAGAATATGCTCCTGACCAGTTCGGCTGAAGGGGATAGTGCATGAGGAAGTCGAGTGAAAAACAGATGTGAACCCGTCAATCGTCGCACCACTGAAGGTGCGGAGGTCGCTCCTCACCCCCTGAGAAAGCCATCACCGAAGGGGATATAGTGATGAGTATGACCTCAAAATTTCTGTGGCATATCAGCCACAGT
>Ga0075480_10000021_pt1 | contig 61061 bp, 50 predicted proteins | sample DEB08_DNA_7_FD_81590 | JGI IMG/M metagenome (GOLD analysis project Ga0075480, IMG submission 81590) | Aqueous microbial communities from the Delaware River and Bay under freshwater to marine salinity gradient to study organic matter... | ecosystem: Environmental > Aquatic > Marine > Coastal ... | reverse complement strand
TTAAAGTCGAATCTCGTTCGAAACGGGATTGATCTGGCTTTTGAGACGGACTTATTGTACTTAGATGTTAACAACCAGAAGGTTGGTATCAAAACAAGTTCTCCTCAACACGAGTTAGATGTTTCAGGTACTACTAGAACAAACAATCTTACAGTATTAACTAGATCAGATCTAGCAGATGTTACCATTGAAGGTAGCACAATTTCAACACAAAAAAATTATCTAAACCTAGGTACTTTTGACAATGTAGTATATCAAAATAAATTACGTGTTGACAGTATTGATATTGAAGGTAACACTATCAGTACTAATTCTAGTAATGCTAACATAGAGTTTAGACCAAACGGAACAGGTAGTGTAGAAATACTATCTAATATGAATGTTACTGGTAATATTCACGCTACTGGTAGTATTACCTCTGACGGAGATATTACACTAGGTGATGCAGATACTGACAATATTGTTTTTAATGCAGAAGTTGCAAGTGATATTGTTCCAGATGTAGACAACATCTATCAACTTGGTGAAGTTGGAAAACAATGGTCTGATGTTTATGTAAACAATTTTAATGCAACTTCTATAACAACTACAGCACTTACTGTAAATGGTATTGACCTAACTCTAAAACAAGGCAATATATACTACGTTGCTGAAAACGGTGACGACACAAGTGACGGCGATCATCCTCAAGCACCATTTGCTTCTATACAAAAAGCTCTAAGCGTAGCAACAGGGGGTGACACTATTCACATTTATCCTGGAAACTATACAGAAACGTTTCCAATGACAGTGCCAGTTGGTGTTACAGTAAAAGGACACAGCATAAGAAGTGTAAATATTTCTCCTACTACTGAAACACGCTACAATGATGCATTTTTAGTCAACGGTGAAAGCACTGTTGAAGACCTAACCATAAAAGATTTTTATTCAGGCGGTAACTATTTTGCAATTACAGATATTGTTGATGCTAACACTATAAAAGTAAATGTTGGTACTGCGCCTTTTGCTCACACATATGTAAGCGGAGGTACTGTAGATTTTAGTGACAGCACAGCACCAGTCGGTGTAACTAATGCTGTATATGATCATACAACAGGAGAATTAACACTTGACCTAGGGGCGCCACATGACAGTTATGTTGGACACAGTGTATTCATTTCAGACCTAACATTTAGCTGTAACAGCGACACAAGAGTATTTCCAGACAACGGTTGGGCTTTCCGTTTTGCTACAGACTTTGAAGTAACAACTCGTTCGCCATACATTAGAAACGTCACAGTAATAACCAAAGGCACCACAATTACAGCAGATGACCCTAGAGGATTTTTATCAGGTGATGCTGGTAAAGGTGCTTATGTTGACGGAGCATATGCAACCGCTGCTTCCAGAGAAGCATCTATGCTGTTCCATAGTGTAACATTTATTACACCGGGAGTTGACGGACTTGTAGCAACAAATGGTGCAAGAATTGAATGGTTAAACTGTTTTACATATTTTGCAAATAGAGGTTTGTATGCTTTTGATAGCAATGACGGTTTAGCGGGTGACGGTAAAACAAGAATTAGATTAAGCGGACTTGCAGGCTCTGCTCCTGCTGGTGGACAAACTGTTACATTTACATCAACAGATGCTTCAACTGTGGTTGGCCCTCTTAACATTGAAAGTGTTAGCGGCGGCGACATATTAATTATTGATGGTAAAAACACCGATCTTTTAGATTTTGATACCACTCCTCAAACTATTAGTTTTAGTGGAGGAGGTAGTGCTACTACTATAGAAAATGTTGATGTAAGAGATTTTGGTGCAGAAGTGCGTATGATCGGTAGTGCTAATGTTTATGGTAACTATGGTTTATACGGCGACGGTGAAGGTGTTATTGTTTATGCAATAGGACAAAATTTAGCATACATTGGCAACGGAAAAGAAGTTACAAACGATCCTGAAAGTGTTAATCAACCAAACGAAGTAGTAGAACTTAACGGAGCTAAGGTAAGATACAGTTCAGTTGATCATAAAGGTGATTTTAGAGTTGGTGAACTATTTTATGTTAATCAAGAAACTGGTACTGTAGAATTTAACACTTCTTCTTTAAACATAACGCTAACCACAGGAGCAACATTTACTGATGGAAGTAATACTACATTTATAAACGGCGAAAGAATTGACACTGGCAATATTCGTATAAGTGGAAACACCATTGAAAGTACAGCAGGAGATTTGATATTTGAATCTGCAACAGATCAAATCAATCTTGAAAATAATGTTACAGTTGATGGTAACATAGATGTAACTGGAGATGTAACAATTGGAGGAAATATAACACTAGGTGATAGTGGAAATGACAACTTACAAATTGTTGCAGGTATAACATCTGATCTACGTCCAAACGTAACTAGTACATTTAGTTTAGGAGCATCAAATGCTACTTGGAGTAATTTATTTGCAGATACAATGTTTATTGATGATTTAGAAATCAATACAAATTATATAAAAAGCACAGTAAGTAATGCTGATATAGAACTACGTGCAAATGGTACTGGTAAAGTTTACTTTCCTTCTAATGATGTGCAAATTGATAATAATCTAACAGTTGATGGAACTAGTACGCTAGGTAACACAAATATTACAGGAACAGTAACCCTTGTAGGATTACACACCCAAACTGGTAATGCAGATATATCAGGCAACGTTGATGTAACACAGGATCTAACAGTAGGCGCAGCGGCACAGTTTGAAGAAATTCTTATAGACGACAATATTATTACAACAACTAGTTCAAATGCAGATCTTGAACTAAGAGCCAATGGTACAGGCAATGTTGTTATACCAAACAATGATGTTGTTATATCAAATGATTTAACAGTACAAGGTACAACAAATTTTGTAGATTTAATAAGCTCAGGTACGATAACATCTAGCGAATTTAGCACAGGTGACATTGTAATTAGAGAAAACTTTATCACAACTACTAATAGCAATAGTGATCTGCAATTACGTGCTGCAGGTACAGGCAGTGTAGTAATAGATGATATAAGCATAGATACTAACATCATTTCTAGCACAGCAGATATGATATTAACACCAGGTAGTGGAGTTGTAGAAATAGACGGAACTGGCGCTCTTACATTACCTATCGGCAATGACGCAGCCAGACCAAGTCCTGTTGCAGGACAAATAAGATTTAATAGTGAACAATCAAGATTTGAAGGCTATAATGGAAGTAATTGGATTAAACTAGACGGTTTGCAAGATTTAGACGGCAATACTCGTATTACAGCAGAACTTACACCAGGTGCTAACGACAACACAATAAGATATTACATTGACGGTGCTGTTGTAGCAGATATGAATGCTAGTAGATTTAATACAAATCGTGTAACCGTAGATGACATTGAAATAGACGGTAATGTGATAAGTAGTATTACAACTAATACAGATCTTGAATTCAAAGCAAATGGTACTGGTTTTGTAAAATTTGAAAATTTGGGTTTTACAGATAGTACTATCAAAAATACAGTAAATGATGCTGTTACAGTTTTTGAAAATACCGGAGACGGGTATGTCAAGTTTGATGGTACACAAGGTGTTGTATTACCTGTAGGCGGAAACGCAACTAGACCAACAGGTGTTCAGGGAATGATCCGTTTTAACACCGATGATTCAAGGGTTGAATTATATGATGGAACAAGTTGGGTATCAGTAGCAGGTGCTAGTGGTGGTATTTCTTTTGCTCAAGCTGAAGAAATAGCAATAGAAAAGGTTTTAATTTTTGGATAGATAAATGGCAACTATATTAAAAAATACAGTAATAAAAAATTGCGGCACAGTACCTGTGTTGATTTATGAAACACTGCCAACAACAAGGGTAACTATTCTTGGATTGAGTTTTACAAATCTTACAGACCAATTTATATATTGCGATGTTTTAATTAAAGATAATACCAGTGTTACAGGCTACTATTTAAAAGACAGTATTTTGCCAGCTGGAACAAGTTTACGTGCTGTTAGTACAGGCGAAAAATTAGTACTAGCACCTAGCAATCAATTACTTGTTAGATCAAGTGTTGACGATTCAGTTGATGTGATAGTCAGCTACGTGGAGATAACATAATGACATATTATATAGGAACAAGTCCAACCGACGTCATTGATAGTTTTATCAAACGTTATTTTTATGGACTACGTAGAAACGAAGACGGTGAATTATTTTTAATGAAATCTGATCAATTAGCAGGCGGAGATGAGAATGTTGTTGTAGTAAATGACATTGGTATTGCTGAAGAAAACTATCTTGACTTTGAAGAAGGTATTGATTTTCTTAGCGGCATAGACGAAAATCATGACAAACTATATAACAATGTTAGATATCCGCAATTCAAATGGGACAGTAGATCGTTAACATATTTTATTGATCCTACAGATGGTCAATTCATTCAACGGTTATCACAAGCATATGTTTATCCAGATGCAATTTCAAGTCCTTCATATAGCGACGGAAATGAAGATGCAGTACTAAAAGACCCAACACCATATACACCGAACGGACAAGGATACTAAAATGGCAGAATTTTCATTAGACAGATTTAAGTACAACTGGAAAGGTGATTGGACAGCAGGCACTGATTATATTAGAGACGATATTGTAAGAATTAATGGTAAAAGTTATGTCTGTGTAGTTGGACATACAGCAAGCGCATCATTTAGAACAGATCAAGAAGCTACTGTTCCAGGATCTAGTCCTCCTATTCCACAACCTCGTTGGATAGTAATGACTAGCAGTAAATTTTTTGCAGGCGAATGGGAAACTGCTACTGATTACAATGTAGGTGATATTATTCAATATCAAGGATCTTTGTATGTTTGTCAAGTCGCACATGCTTCAACAGATTTTCACACAGATTCTCAAGGTGTTAATGAAAGTATTAATACTAGCTCAAATAAATGGGTTTTGTATGGTTTAGGACAAGGATATCAAACAGATTGGTCACCAGGTACAAGTTATGGCTTAGGATCAACAGTGAGATATGGTGGCATAATTTATAAATGTGTATTACCTCATCTAAGTGGAGTTTTTGAAAACGAAACAGGAAATTGGGTAGTACATTATGAAGGATATGACTACAAAGGTGTGTGGGAAGTTACCACTAATTACAAATTAAACGATTTAGTTAGATATGGTGGAGGAATTTTTAAATGTATAGAAACACATACTTCAGGAAGTTTAGAAATAGATGATGAAAAATTTGAATTAGAAATTCCAGGAAGTCAATTTGATAATGTCTGGGATAGTACTACTGTTTATAACGAAGGAGATATTGTAAGATATGGAGGACATCTATACTATGCAATCAATAATAATATAGACAGCCAACCTTCTCGCAGTGAAGTTTCTGACACCGTTGATAGTACAATTGATTGGAGAATATTATCAAAAAATTATAATTTTAGAGGATTATGGAATAAAATTTATTCAACACCTTTTAAAACTGGAGATATTGTACAAAGAGGAGGATACCTATATAGAGCAGTAAGAGATGTAAGTATTGCAGACGGAGATGGAAGCACTTTAGATTATTTAGATGAAGAGGTTTGGGAACAAGTAGTACCAGGAAAAATATTTTTAAATGTATGGCAAACAGATACCGTTTATTCTTTAGGCGATGTAGTTACATATTTAGGTTCTACTTATGTTTGTAACCAAGAACATGAATCGGCTGTTAATAATTTCCCAGGAGATAATGGCAGCGGATACGTGTATTGGGATATTTTAATACAAGCAGGACAACCTGCAGGTATGTTGTATCCAGGTGATATGCTTACATTTGGATTGTCGAGAGATTTAGGAATAGGACAAATTGGAGATGGATCTAGTTTTGGATCTGCTCGTGTTCCTATAGGAACAGAACGACAAGTGTTAAGTGTAAGTGACGAACTTGAGGCATATTGGAGAAGTGTTGGTGCTGATACCGACATAGTATATGTTGCAAAACACGGTGTCGATCAACCTGGCTATGGTAAATCTGCAAATAGACCGTTTAGAACTGTAAGATATGCATGTAATTTTATAGAAGATACCTTAACACCATTAACTCCTTCAAAAGTTGCTGTGGCGACAGGTAGATTTGAAGAAGTAGGACCAATAACTATTCCTGCAGGATGTGTTGTAATGGGCGACGAATTGAGATCAACAACGATAGTTGCTACTGGTCGGAAAACTGAATATGCAAACACTTGGATTTATCATACAACAGCTATAAATCATATAGAAAGTATTGTAAGTGATGTTGCAAACGGTGTACCTATAGTAAAATCATCTGGAAATACTGTAGACCAACCAGGTAATCTTCCACCTACTACTCCAGATGCTATTAACGCTTTAGCAGCTATATTTGCAGACTATAAAAATTTTGTAGAATTTAGAATACAAAGCGGAGATACAGATCCAACTTTATCTGGATCAAATTCTTTAAATGCTGATACCAATAGAATAAATTTATCAACTATATTATCTTTGACTGAGGATTTTCTTGTAGAAGAAGCGTATAATTATGTAAAAAATCAATATCCTGATATAACATTAGATAAAACTAAAGAAACTAATGATTTACGTGTATTTTTTAGAGGAATAAAACGTGATGTAAAATACTCTGGAAATTATCTAACACTTGTTGCCGGCAGATATTACGCAAATAGTGTAAACGGATCAAAATTAGATGATTTGTTTTGGGTAAGAGATACTACCGGTTTAAGAAATTGTACCACTGATGGGTTACAGGGAACTCTTAACCCGCCAGGAGTTTTTGCACAATACCAAAGACCAACAGGTGGTGCGTGTGTTGCACTTGATCCAGGTTGGGGACCAGCTGATAATAGAACTTGGATTGTAAATAGATCACCTTATCTACAAGGAGTTACAAATATAGGTACTGCATGTGTAGGTAAAAAAGTAGATGGAACTCTACATAATGGCGGAAATCGATCTATGGTTTCAAATGACTTTACACAAGTGTTAAGTGACGGAATAGGAGCTTGGATTACAGGAAATGCAAGAGCAGAACTTGTGTCTGTGTTTACGTACTACTGTCAAGTAGGATACTTGGCGGAAAATGGTGGAATTATACGTGCTACTAATGGAAATAATTCTTACGGTACTTATGGCGCAATCGCAGAAGGTAATGATCCTGACGAAGTGCCTCAAGATGTTTTAGTAGATAATACGCAAAACGAAGCTCAAGTTAGTGCTGCTTTTGCAGGAGGCACTACAGATCAATTATTTGTTTTTGAATACAGCCATGCAGGAGAAAATTATTCACAAGCAAGTGCAGAGATTATTGGTGCAGGATTTGATGCTGAAGTTGAATATACTGACTTTAGACATGGTGCATTATTTGAATCAAGATTAATTAACACTAGTGGATCAGGATCAGAAGGCGGATCTAATTATCTTGTAAGACAAAATTCTGCACAAGTAACAATTGGTGCAGGCAGTAGACTTATTCTTAACACTAATGAAGAAACACAATTTGATACAGAAATTCTAGGTATGAGATTGTTAATCATTCAAGGAACAGGAGTAGGACAATACGGATACGTTGCCGCTTATAACACAGTATCAAAAGAATGTACAGTACGTAAAGAGAGTACTAACGAATTAGGCTGGGATCATGTATTACCAGGATTTCCAATTGAAACAGATTTAGATAGCACAACAACTTATAGAATCGAACCGAGAGTTTATGCAAATCATCCAGGATTTAGTTCATCAGCAACAAATTTACCACAAGCTCGATCATTTATAGATAGCCAGTTTGGCGGATTAACTGCTTTTTACTTTAATATTGAACTTGCAGACGGAAGTGCTGGTGTACAAGATACTGTAGCAGTGCCCGCAACAATAAATGTACAACGATCAGGAAATAATTATATTGTTACTCTTGTTAATCCTGGAGCTGGATATGCTACAGGAGATCAACTAGTAGTTCCTGGAACATCACTAGGCGGAGCTACACCAGCAAATGACTTAACAGTAACAGTTACAGAAACAACCCAAGACAGTTCAAATACAATAGTAAGTATTTCTACTTCTGGAGTGGCAAGAGATGGAAGATTTGTAGCACTAGCAAGTCCTAACTTTGTTGTTTACAGTGACAACGGAACATCTTGGACAGAAACAAATCTAAGTGTAAATGCAAATTATTTTAAACTTTTAACAGGCAGAAATAGATTTTTAGCTTTAGCAAGAGGTACAGCAAATTATAGTTTTAGTTATGACGGTGTTTCTTGGACTACAAGGAGCCTACCAACATCACAAAACTGGGTAGACGGTGCGTACGGATTACTGAAAGGTGGAACACATAGGTTTGTTGTTATTGCAGAAAATACTAATGTAGCGGCTTATAGCACAGACGGATTAAATTGGGGATCAGCAACATTACCTACGGGAGACGACAGTACAGGAGATCAATGGTTAAAAGTAGCATTTGGACAACAAAGATTTGTAGCAATATCTGGCTCCCAAACAAGAGATGTAGCATATAGTGCAGATGGAATAACTTGGTCAAGATTTAATAATGTTCTTCCAGGAGAGTATAATTGGATCAATCTTGAATACGGAAACAATAGATTTTTAGCACTAGCCGAAGACGGTACTATAGCATATAGTTTAGATAGAGGACAAACTTGGTCATTAGGTACTACTGCTCCGTCACCAGACGGATCAACTGCTATGATATGGAATGACATCAAATATGGACAAGGTGTATTTGTGGCAGTTTGTCAAACACAAACAGCCGTAGATTATGGTCAACCTTTAGGTTTTGAATCTGGTCCGACAACTTGGGTAGCAACTACAGAAGATGGAATTTATTGGAGAGAATATAATCTTGATAATGCAGGAGAATATAAAACAATTTGTTTTACAGACATAGGACAAGAACCTCGTTGGGTAACATTCAGAGACAATCAAATTCTAAATAGTGTATGTACAATTAATACAGGGGCACTAGCTAAAGTTAGAGCAAACGTAACTGCTGGATCATTTACAGAAATTAAAATTTGGGATCCTGGTAGCGGTTATTCTGTTTCAAATCCTGTTGAATTAACAGTAGTTGACACTCAATATGTAAGTGAAATTGAAGTAGATAATCGATTAGGAAACGGCGTATTAGCCCAACCCGACTTTATAAACAGAGGTGCAGGTTATAGAGTTACTACAAGTTCTATAACAATATCTGGAAATGGATTTGCAGATATTATCCCTGAAGGATCATTTGTAACACTAAAAGGAGTAAATGCAAGTATACCTGGACCGGGAGTGCAAATTAGATTTGCAACAATTGACGACGAAGTTTCTGATGATCCTGATGTATACAAATTATTTACAGGAGTTGGTGCAACTGATTTAGGCGACGACGGAAGCGGAAATGGAACTAGAATTGTACGTTTCCAAATAAGTCCTTCAATGAAAAACGAATACAATCTAGCAACGAATACTGCAACTACATTAAGGGTAGGATATGCACAGTGTAGAATATCAGGACATGATTTCCTAGACATTGGTACAGGTAACTTCCAACAAACAAATTACCCAGAAATTTATGCTGGCGGCGCATATTTTGTTAGTGCGCCAGAAAATGAAGTATTAGAAGTTGATGGTGGTAGAGTTTTCTATACCAGTACAGACCAAGACGGTAACTTTAGAGCAGGCGAATTATTTGGTGTAAACCAAGCAACTGGTGTGGTTACAATTAGTGCAGAATTTTTTGATTTAGACGGTTTAAGTGAACTATCACTTGGCGGAGTAAGGCTAGGTGGTTCCGGTGCAGTAGTAAATGAATTTAGTACCGACCCCACATTTAGTGCAGATAGCAATAGTATTATACCAACACAAAAAGCTATTGCTACGTTCTTAGCAGATAGATTGTCAGTTGGTGGTTCTGATCTTGAAACTAATAGTATTACAGCAGGTCAAGTTCAGGTTGGCACTAGTGAAAATATAATTTTAACCACAGGAGGCAACTATCTAACAATACCGAGAGTTGTAGTTTTTGACGGTAAAGATGATTTAAACAACCCAACAGCAATACAGGGTACAATAGTTAGTCAAATGCTGTTTGCAAGGAATTTCAATGAGTCAATGCAATAAGATAAATAACATAGCGGAGCAAATAAATGGCAGAATTTAAACTTGGTAGAATTAGATTTGTATGGAAAAATGACTGGGCTACCGGACAACAATATTATCAAGATGATGTTGTTGCTTTTGGTGGAAAAGTATACATTTGTATAACGGGTCATATTAGTTCTGCTTCATTCTTTAGTGACTTTGATATTAGTCCTCCAAAATGGAATCTGGTAAGTGATGGACAAACTTGGAAAGGTGACTGGCAACCACAAGTTTATTATGTGTACAGTGATATTGTAAGATATGGTGGACGACTATATATTTGTCAGAATCCTCATACATCTGCAGCGGATTCTACTACAGGATTAGAAGCTGACATTGCAAACTGGGTGATTTATGCAGAAGGTATTGAATGGAAGGGTGATTGGCAAACTAATTTCGATTATAAACAAAATGATCAAGTAAAGTACGGTGGAACAACATATGTATGTAACCAGAATCATATTAGCGCAGCGACTGACAGCTTAGGATTAGAAGCAGATCTTTCTAAATGGGATATTTTTAATCAAGGATTTGATTACAAAAATGATTGGGCAACCGGCACTAGATATAAAGTTAACGATGTAGTTAGACTAGGCGCTAACTTATGGATAGCTACACAGTATCATACAGCAGCAGGAACTTTTGCGGCAGACAGTGCAAAATGGTCAAAATTTGTAGATGGCTTCCAATACGAATCTAGATGGAGCGGTCCTGCAAATTATCAACCAGGAGATATTGTTGCATATGGTGGTAACCAATATATTGCAAAAACTGAAAACACAGGTGCTCGACCTCCTGCATCAACAAGTGATTGGGATTTATTTTCAGAAGGTTTAAGATTTATAGGAGATTGGGGCGACGATAGTTCAAACTTTGAATACGAAGTTGGCGATCTTGTACGTTTAGGCGGATATACATATAGAGCTAAAATTGATCATACAGGTCAGCAACCACCAAATAGCACATACTGGGATAGATTTAATACCGGTATTGACTGGCGCGGAGAATGGTTAGATGACCAAGAATACTATGAAGGCGATGTTGTAAGATATGGTGATAATTCATATATTTGTATTTTAGGACATGTTTCCGAAGGTGATGATTATTCTACAGAAACAAAAGTAGATCCAGGCGGTGGCGCACAAAATTCTCGTCCAGACTTAGATGCAACTGGTACTTACTGGAACGTAATAACAATTGGTAGTGAACAAAGTGTTTTGACTACTACAGGCGATTTAGTATACTATGGAGCTGCAGGACCAACTCGTTTACCAATTGGAACAGATGGACAAATTTTACAAGTAAGCACAGCAGGAATACCTGAATGGGTTACTTATGCAAGTGCTGATGATGTTTACTATGTTGCAGAACATGGTGTAGACAGTCCTGCACCAGCTTATGGTAAATCTATAGATAGACCTTGGAGAAGCATTAGATATGCTGCTCAACAAGTTGAGATGGGTACTAAAGCTGCTAGTGCTGTAAAATTACTAGAAAGAAACAGAAGATTTATTCAGCGAGAAATTGTAGAATGGACAGACTATCAAATAACAAATAATATTTCACCGTTCACAAGTGCGTTCTCTTACAATAGTGCAAAGTGTGAAAGAGATATGGGATTATTAGTTGATGCATTTATATGGGATTTGAAACACGGAGGCAATGTACGTTCTCGTGAAGCAGCATTATCATACGTAAATGAGACAGCAGGATCTCCATATCTATCACAGAAGAATGAAACGAAAGCAAGCATTGCATACGGATTAACTGTTATAGAAAAGGTTTTAAAACAACAAGCACCTGCAGTAAATTACCAAACAACAAATGGTGATAACTCTACAGCGGTAGTTGCACAATATTTTGAAGCTGCACTTGGCGATCAATCTATTGTTGATTACGAAAGTGTAGTAACAGGGGGAAGCGCCGTAGCAGTAGGCGGAGGATACTAATGGCAACAATATTTCAAACAATTACACAACTAAGCGGAATAGTAACCGATGCTATAACAGCAGGAAACGATACTAATATCCCTCAAAGATTAATTAGAAATACACTTATAAAAGTTAGCACTGGTAAGTATTATGAAGTTTTACCTATTATTGTACCAGCTGAATGCTGTATAATTGGTGATGAATTACGATCAACTAATGTACAGCCAAGAAAGGCAACTAACGCCACTCTAACACCTGCAGACGATTTTAATTATAGTTATGAAGGTTTAAAAAGATTAGAATCTGTTATTAGTGATGTGGTAGCAGGAACAACAGTTACTCCGACAACCGGAAATACAGAAACACAAATACAAAGTTGGCCATATGCTGAAACAGATGGACCTAAAAACGCAGTTAAAAAACTTGCAAGAAGTATTCGCAGAAGGATAGATGTAGGACTTGGTAACAAAAAAGAAGCTAGACTTACAAAGGCATATGATATGTCTACACCTGCATTTGGTTATGCAAGAGATTTACTAAAACTGAATAAAAAGTTTTTACAAGCAGAAGTTATAGAATATATTAGAGTAAATTATCCTAATCTTGCATACAGTAGAACAAAATGTAAACAAGATGTTGGATTTATAATTGATAGCGTTGGATATGATTTAACTTATAACGGAAATTGGCAGAGCGTTAAAGCAGGAGAAGCATATTACGAAGGTACAAATTTACAAATAGCATCAAGTGAAAAAACAGCAACACTTGCAGCTTACGGTTATTTAAAAAATATAATGCAATCTGTGTCGCAAAATACAAACATAGCATCGCCATTACAAAGTGTTGAAACGCAAATTGAAGATTTAGGATTCGCAGGTACTCCTACAACGACAGCAAAAGTTGCTTCATTAATGGATAATATTATTGATATAATTACTAATGGTAGTGGTTCTGTATCTATTACATATCCTGATACCAGCGGAGTAAGTCAAACATTAATTAACGGTAGCGAAACTATACGTTTATTAAAATCTACAGTACAAGAAAATACTATAGATTTTATTAACGGACATTTCGGAAGTTTTCAATATAACAGTGCAAAATGCAGAAGAGATCTTAATAATATAATTACAGATACTGCGTATGATGTGGCTTTGGGGACAAATTACAATGCTATATTCAACGGTCGTGCTTATAATAGACCTAACAACGCTTATAACTTACAAGCACAAAGAACAGAAACAGTAGGTTCTATAAGATATGCTAGAGATCAATTAAAAGAAACAGTTACAGATGACGGATCATCTGCAGGTGGATCGTCAAATGCAAGTGCTAGAATAACTACAGCATATAATGAAATTGTTGATATGATTACTAACGGTCTTAGTGCTGAAAATGCATTAAGTTTTCCAAGTCCTGTAGGAGTCGATCAAAACAGGGTAGATGCTAAGGATAATTTAATTGCTAACAAAACATTTATGCAAGAAGATGTAGTAGCTTATGTTAATAATACATATGGTGCATTATCTTATAACGAAGGAAAATGTCGTAGAGATGTAGGATTTATAATTGATGCATTATGTTATGACATATTGTATGGCGGAACACAAGCAACAACAAGGATTGCTGAAAGTTATTTTGATGATGGTACTTCTCAACTTTATGGTAACGAAGTTGAAACTGTGGCAGCGTACAACCATTTAAAGAGCATTGTAGGTACAATCATTCAAGAAGGAACTGTTACAGCACAAAGCGGACATACTGAACTTCAAACAAAACCTGGCACGCCTGCCACTGCAACTGAAGAAACAGAATTAGATGCTAAGATTGATATCATTACAGCAGCAATTACAGCCGGTAACTTAAATAGTTTGCCTGCTCCTGTTTATCCAAGTATTACATGGGCCGATGCAGAATATCAAACCGCTCATAGTAATATTTTTAGTGATAAAAACGATGTAATTACAAGCACTGTACAGTATATAAACACAACATACAGTAACTTTAACTACAATCAGGCAAAGTGTTCAAGAGATCTTGGTTTAATTATTGATGCTGCAAGATATGATTTTATGCTTGGTTCAAATTTTGCAAGTATACAAGCGGCTTATAGTTACCTTAGACAACCATCAGCAAAAATTGTCGGCAATCAAAAAACTGCAACTTTAGCTGCTAACGAATACGCTAGAACGGTTCTAGTATCTGCATTAAGTGGTAACGCGGCAGCAATAGCAGGTGTAAATGAAACTTGGGAATGGGTTGAAGATATTATTTGGAGTGGATCTCCAGAAGCAAGCAATTCTCAAACTGCTGATATTGAAGCATATAACTCTACAAGAATGTTAGAACTAAACAAAGAATTTTTTGTAGATGAAGTATTAGCTCATGTAGATGAAACTTTTAAGGCAACAGTAAATGGATTAACCATAACTACAGGTCTAGCTGATGGACAAGTTATTATAGATGATACAAGTTATCTATTTGAGGGAATGCCTGTAAAATTTAGAGATGGTGATGATTCTGCACAATCTGTAGAAAATTCACAATTTGATGAAAATACTACCTATTATGTAAGAAGCATTTTAAGTGACACAAACTTTACACTTTCAGAGTCAAAATTTGGACCTGTAGTAAACATATTAAATTACGGAGAAGGTTTTGAAGTTTACATGGCTTATGATTATAATAGAACATTATGTGCAAGAGACGTTAGAGAATATATAGATGCAATTAAATGGGATGTAACTTGGCCACAAGAACAATTTAGAACGTATAACAAGTTTGGGTTTGATGTTACATTGTATCTACCTGCAATTTACAAATCTAGACTAGCAGCTCGTTATTATGTTAATAGTGTATTAGGATCACAAGAAGAAGATTTTTATTACTTACGTAACGGAACAGGCTTGAGACTACAAACTATGGAAGGCCTACAAGGAGATTTAGGTCCTGCAAACTCTAACGGAACACAAAGACCTACAGCAGGCGCTTATGCTTCACTAGATCCGGGTTGGGGTCCAGATGATAAACGTGTATGGATTACAGCACGTTCTCCATACGTACAGAACTGTACAACATTTGGTTATGGTGCAGTTGGTCAGAAAATTGACGGTGCACTACATAACGGCGGTAACGATTCGATTGTTTCAAACGACTTTACACAGGTTATATCAGATGGTATAGGTGCCTGGATTCTAAACAACGGTCGTGGAGAGCTTGTGTCAGTGTTTACATATTATTCACACATTGGATACTTATGTGAATCAGGCGGTAGAATGAGAGCTACTAACGGTAATAACTCATATGGTAAATTTGGTTCTGTAGCAGAAGGTGTTGATCCAGATGAAACACCAGTTACAGCTATTGTTGATAATGAAAAACAATATAATGCAGTAGTTGCCAATGTATTTACTGACGGTGCAGATGAAATTTTAAGTGTAGAATATTCACATGCAGGTAACGATTATACAGAAGCAAATTTAAATTTCTTTGGTGTAGGCGATAACGAATCTACTGTTTTTGATGAATTCCGTGATCAAGGTGTAAATCAAGTAAGAATTATAGAAGTTGATGATTCTACCGGAAACCCAGATGCAACAGCAGGAGGAAATGGATACCTTGTTGTTACAAACACAGCTCAAACAGGTAGTAGCACAAGTATTACACTTGCTGCAACAGATGGTAACAGTAGTACAGCATACATTGGTATGAAAGTTTTAATTACAGGTGGTGCTGGAACAGGACATTATGCTATCGTTGATACTTATAATGCAGGATCTAAAGTTGCTACTGTTGTTAAAGAGTCAGACGGCACAGCAGGATGGGATCACGTAGTTTCAGGAACAGCATTTGTATCGCCTAACAGTTCATCAACATATTTGATAGAACCTGCAATTTCATTTACTGCACCTACAAGAAGTGATACAACACATTCAATTACAAGCGATGTATGGAATGATGTACACTATTTTGAAACATCTGCACAGTATAACAATGTAGCTAGTGCTACTGACGGCGATGGTATTAGTGCAACATTTAATGTAACAAGAAATGGTAGTAAATATTATGTAACTCTTAATAGTGGAGGAAGTGGTTATACTAGATTAGAAACTTTAACAATATTAGGAACAAATTTAGGTGGTACATCTACAACTAACGACATTACAATAACAGCTACAGTAGTAAATGCAAGTACTGGCGCTATTGAAGAATTTGATATTTCTGGTGTTGGATTAAAAGGTAGATTTATTGCATTACCTGATAGTGGTACTACAGCAATAATTTCAAATGATGGTAGTACCTGGACTAATAGCACACTAGCAACAAGTCTAACATGGCAAAGATTATCTAGCGGATTAGCAGACGACGGTTCGACTACTTTCAAACAAAGTTATGTTATTGCGGCTGGTATTACAGGAGGTGCAACGGCAGTAAATTATTCAACTACTGGAGCATCAGGCACCTGGAGTGCGCCAGCATCTCAGCCTGCATTGACAGCAAGCACAAGATGTGATGTAGCATTTGGACAAGTTGCTTCAGCAACAGCAAGATTTATACTAATAGGTGACGGAGACAGAGACGTAGCATATTCAGATGATGGTGGTGCAAGCTGGACAACAACTGCTAATGCTTTGCCTTCAACAGGATATACCGCAGTTGCATACGGACAAGGAAAATTTGTAGCAATTAAATCAGGAAGCCAAGAAACTTCTTATTCAACAGATGGTGTAACCTGGGTACAAGTTGCTGCAGGAATGCCTAATACTAACGCCTGGACAGATCTAGCATACGGTAAAGGTAAATTTTATGCTATTGCAAGCGACAGCACTACAGGAGCATATTCATTAGATGCAGGTGCTAATTGGACTGCTAATACTATAACTACTGGCGGTGGAGGAACAGCTCTACCAGTGCGTATCTCTTACGGACAGGGTGTATTTGTTGTAACAACAAACGATACCAACGAATTACCATATTCTGAAGATGGTGTTTACTGGCCTACACCTTATGCAATTACAGCAACCACATATACAGGTGGATTAAAAGCGGTAGGATTTGGTAATCCTAATAGAGATCCTAAGTTTGTTGCTATACAAACAGGCACAACTACTGCTCTCGGAAACTTTAAAATAGGCTGTACTACAAAAGCAAGAGCTGGTGTTGCAAGTGAAAAATTATTTGAATTAAGAATTACAGAACCTGGTTCGGGATATGGTGTGACAGCGCCGACTATGACAATTACTGATCCTAACAATATTAATGAAGCATTATTTACAGTAAGATTAAATAGTGGTATACTAGGTCAACCAACATTTGTTGCTAGAGGTAGCGGATTCATAAGTGCAAGTGCAGAAGTAAACACAGATGAAAGTAATGGCTTTGCAAATTTCTTACAAGACGGACAATTTGTTGCAGTTAGACAGCTTTCAGCAGTACCAGTAAACGGATCAAACGTAGTGTTTGACAATCTTCCTAATCAAGTGTTTAAACTTGTTAATGTTGTTAGTAGAGTTGGAACTAAAGACGGAGCTTACACTGCATTCTTACAATTATCACCTAATATGGAAATTGAAGATGCTGTACCTAATGGCGACAACGTTACTATGCGTATTAGATTTAGTCAGGTACGTCTAACAGGACACGATTTCTTAGATATTGGTACAGGTAACTTTGACGATACAAATTATCCAAATAACGTATACGGCGACCCGGTTAATGACCCTGTGCAAGATAACGAAACAGAAGATTTTAACGGTGGGCGTGTGTTCTTTACAGCAACTGACCAAGATGGTAACTTTAGAGTTGGTGACTTGTTTAGTATTGAACAAGCAACTGGTGTTGCAACATTAAATGCAGAAGCATTTAACATTGCAGGTCTACAAGAACTAACACTTGGTGAAGTTACACTTGGTGGTAACTCTGCAAGTGTTACTGAATTCAGTACTGATCCATTCTTTACTGCTAATAGTGATAGTATTGTTCCTACTCAACGGGCAATTAAGAGTTATATTGAAGCTCAAATTGGTGGTGGTGGTGCATCACTGGTTGTTAACAGTGTTACAGCTGGTGACATTTTCATTAACAGCACACAAATTACAACAGTCACTGGAGCGTTGATAAATATAAAAGCAAACGTAAACTTTACGAAAAGTGTATTAGGTTTACCGTTAGCATACAATTATTTTTTAAGATAGGAGAGAAAAAATGGCAACAGGAATATTAGGTACACCAGCAGATTTAAGCCCAACTACCAATACTACAATATATACTGTACCTGCTGATACATTTGCTATAGTTACAATCAGTGTTTGTAACAGAGCAACATCTACTAGAGATGTTAGAGTTGCTTTAGCAGCGTCCGGCACACCTGGTAATTCTGAATATATAGAATTTGATACAGAATTAGTAGCAAACGGTACACTTGAAAGAGGCGGAGTAGTTTTAGATGCAGGTAAAAATGTTGTAATATATGCAAACAGTACAGATGTAACTGCAATGGTTTATGGCATAGAAACAGCAACGACATAAGGAAGTTACAATGAGGAAAATTACAAACGGAGTTACAGGTGGACCAATATTAGGAACGCTTACAGCAGTAGGACAAACAATCAGTAGCGTTCTTACTGATAATGATATAACACTTACTCCTAACGGAAACGGTGAAATCCAAGTTAACTCCCATATGAATTTACGTAGCGGTAGCAATCTTGTTTTACTAGACAATGACAATAGTCAATCAGTAACACTTGCAGTTCCTGCAGATGTTACTTCGGATGCTACTTATACATTTCCTGCAGCAGGACCAGACGCAGGAAAATTTTTACAAACTGACGCAGGCGGACAATTAAGTTGGGTGGCAGCAGATATTCAAATATCAAACAATACTACTGATGCTGCAACATACTATCCAACTATGACGACAGCAACTAGTGGTGGTATCACAGGTGAAACAGTAAGTAACACAAAATTTAGTTTTCAACCAAGCACAGGAAATTTAACAATTACCGGTCAACTTGGTGGCGCAAGTGCAAGTTTTTCTGGAAACATGAGTGCAGCTACTATTACTGAAACTTCTAGTATAACACTTAAAGAAAATATATCTCCTATCGAAAATGCTCTTGATAGTGTTATGGAATTAGCTGGAAAAATATATGACAGGAAAGACGGAAGTACAAAAAACGAAGCAGGTTTGATTGCTGAAGAAGTTAACAAAATACTTCCAAATTTAGTTAAAAAAGATAGTGAAGGAAATCCAGAAAGTATTTACTACACAAAATTAAGTGCGTATTTGATTGAAGCAATTAAAACACTTAAAGTTGAAATTGATAAGATAAAAGGGTAAGCGTTAATGGCAACTCTAAAAAATACATCATTTGGAAACGTAATCCTACCAGACGGGACTTCAGCACAGAGACCAGGCTCACCAACAAATGGAATGCTTAGGTACAACACAGATCAAGGATTGTTAGAGTTTTACGATGGTGGATGGAGACCAGTAACTGGAGTTGCAAAAGGAACAATTGGTACTGGCGGTAACGAAATACGTTATACAGGAGCATCAGGAAGTAGAGCAAACGGTGGCATAATACACATGTTTACTTCTGTAGGAGGTCACACCTTCACACCAACATTTACAGGAACTGTAGAAGTTCTTATAATAGGAGGTGGTGGAAGCTCTGGAACACACTGGGGCGGTGGTGGTGGCGGTGGCGCCATGATATACAATCGTGCATATCCAGTAAGTGCTGGTACAGGCTATCCTATTACAGTAGGTGGTGGCGGTGGCATTGCAGGATATCCAAATAGAGGAAACCGAGGCGGCAGTTCAGTATTTAACGGTGTATCTGCTATTGGCGGCGGTGGCGGAGGATCATGGGACGGTAATAATGATCCTACCGGAAACGGCGCTGGCGGTTCTGGAGGAGGAGGAGCAACAGGCTCATCTCAAGGATCCAGATTTAGATTTGAAGGTGGTAGAGGAAATTATTCTGGACAAGGATATCCAGGCGGTACAGGTATAAGATTTAATCAACAAGGTGATAATGGACATTCATCAGGAGCTGGCGGAGGAGCTGGTGGCCCAGGAATTTCGGGTACAGAAAATGCACACGATGGTATTGTAAGTGATGGTGGCCCAGGAGCAGCAAACGATATCCTTGGTGAAACACTATATTGGGCAGGTGGCGGCGGTGGCTGCAATCACCTAGGCAACGGTAGACGTGGCCCAGCAGGTGGCATTGGTGGCGGTGGTGGTGGCCGTATATACCACGGCGGGCCAAGACATCCAGGCAGTGGCAGAAATGGTGTAGGCGGCGGCCGAGCATTAAATGCAGGCGGTGCTGCTGTAAATCACGAGCAATCAGGACCAGGCGGAGTAAATACAGGCGGTGGCGCTGGAGGCAGAAACGGCTGGAGTGGATTTAATGGTACAACTGCTGGTACTGGTATAGTTGTAGTGAGGTATTAATTATGGCAATTTTAAAAAATACAACAATAAATGATACTGGCCATATTGATATAGAGTCAAATACTACAGGAAATAGACCATCCGCAAATAATGGTCATATTAGAATGAATACTTCATATAATCCTGCGGTTTTAGAATTTTATGATGGGTCTAATTGGCGTCCAGTTACAGGTTACAGTCAAGGTAGTTTAGGTAGTGGTGGAACAATTTCATATTTACATGGCGGAATAGTTCATTCATTTACAAGTGTAGGAAATTCAACATTTACACCTGCTTTCAGCGGAAATGTACAAGTATTAATTGTTGCCGGTGGAGGAGCAGGAGGCGGAAGCCACGGTGGTGGTGGAGGCGGAGGTGGCATTGTATATAATGCAACTTATCCTGTGAGTGCTGGATCACCAATCACCGTTACAGTTGGCGGTGGCGGAGGTTCTCAACCGTACGGTAACTTTGGCAGCAATGGCGGAAACTCTGTATTTGGAGGTACAACAGCTACCGGTGGCGGTGGAGGCGGCTATTGGAACCAAAGTTCTGGTACTGAAAGTCGTTCGGGAGGATCGGGCGGCGGAGCAGGATCGTCAGGAGATAACGGTAGTAGATATCGATTAAGCGGTGGTCCTGGAACTCAAGGACAAGGATTTCCAGGAGGTTCTGGAACAAGATTTAATAGGCAAAGCGACAACGGACACTTATCAGGTGGCGGCGGAGGAGCAGGCGGCCCTGGTTTAGGTGGAAGTGACATGCGTGAAGATGGAATAGCAGCTAATGGCGGTGCAGGTGCAGGTAGTGACATTCTTGGAGAAATTTTATACTTTGCTGGAGGCGGTGGAGCAGGACCACATCTATCACCAGGCGGTGCAGGCAATGGCGGCATTGGTGGCGGTGGAGGCGGTGGTGCCCATCATGGTGCTCCTCAAATGCCACCTAATTTTCCTAGACTATTAGGTAGAGGCGGCAGACAAGCAATAAATAATGGACAACCTGGAGTAAGCCAAACCACAGGCGGTAATGGTGGCGCAAACACCGGCGGTGGTGGCGGTGGTGGAAACAACGGAAATTCAGGATCAGCTCACCAAAATGGCGGAAGCGGAATAGTTATAGTGAGGTACTAATGGCAAATTTACTAGATACAAATATTAATGACACAGGATTTTTGACACTACCGGTCGGTGCTGCAGGACAAAGATCAGCTGCATCACAAGGAATGGTTAGATATAGTACTGACACTAACACATTAGAATTTTATGACGGTAGTCAGTGGCGTCCTGTAACAGGATTCAGTAAAGGAACAGTAGGTACAGGTGGTAACTCTATTGTTTACGGAAATAACGGAATTTCACATCTATTTACAAGCACAGGTTCACATACGTTCACACCTACATTTACAGGAACTATACAAGTACTAGTAGTTGGAGGTGGTGGTGGTTCTGGATATGACTGGGCTGCTGGAGGCGGTGGAGGCGGAGTTGTATACAACCGTTCGTACCCTGTTACAGCAGGATCTGGTATCTCGATTACAGTAGGTGACGGCACAGGAAGTCATTACGGTCCAGGATGGAGTCAAGGATCTACACCAGGACAAAATTCAGTATTTGGAACTATTACAGCTAACGGTGGCGGCGGATCAGGTTGTTGGGGACATCCACCGAGTGGTAGAGGTGAACCTAGTTGGAGTGGCCGTCCAGGAGGTTCTGGAGGCGGTGGAGGTAACACCGGAGATGGAACAGATAGTCGTAGAAGAGTAAGAGAAGGTGACGGAACTGCGGGCCAAGGATTTCCTGGAGGATCAGGAGTAAGATTTAACACGTCTGGTGATAATTGTCACTGGGGCGGCGGCGGTGGCGGTGCTGGCGGTAGAGGTCGCGATGCTGCTGACGAGAGACAAAATGCAATGGATGATCCAATGGGTGGTCCAGGATCAGCTACAGATATTTTAGGTCCTACACTTTATTTTGGTGGTGGTGGCGCTGGTGGCGCACATCACGGACATGGATTTTGTAACGGCGGTATTGGCGGTGGTGGCGGTGGTGGAATCTACCATGGCTCTCCATATCGTCCTGGCACCGACAGACAAGGAGCAGGTGGCGGCCAAAGTCTTAACCACGGTCAGCCGTCAGGTGCACATAGAAATAGAGCAGACGGTGGCAACGGTGGTACTAATACTGGCGGCGGTGCTGGCGGAGGACAATGGGGTCAAAAAGGTGGCTCTGGTGTTGTTATTGTAAGATATTAATCTTTGTAATAATTTGTATAAAGAAAATCTTTTAATGACGGCAACTCTTTAACAGCATTATTCCATTCAGCCTTGCGCATATCTAGACCCACAATAGCCTTTCTATACCAAACTTTATTATCTTCAATTTCTTGGTTGAATCCATTGATTATGATTTCATCCATAGGATACCAATTCATACCTGCAGCAAGGCATAATAAACCATTATCTAAAGGCAATTGCCAATCGTTAAATTTTTTCCAGATGGTATGATGTAATAGGCGTTGTGTTTGTAATTCGCCTAAATTTGCAAGTTCTGATAGATAAGATCTTGACGTCACATCTTGCCAATATGAAGTATCATTTCTATGAGACAGAGCGTAGTGCATACAAACAAACTGCGCAAAGTAATCAAACTGGTCTATACTAGTAGAATTATATTCGTCAATATCCCATTGGCTTATGTTTTTTCTTCTAAGAGCTCTGCATAAATTTATGGCAAATTCGTATACTGTTACAAGTCCTGTGCTTTCTAAAGGTTCAATAAATGCTGCACTTAAACCTACAGCAACCACGTTGTTAACCCAAAGTTTTTTGTGCCTTCCTACACGCATCTTTATATCACGAAACTCTAAAGAATCAGTTTGATGTCCTTTGTTATTGAGATATTGTTTAAATTCCTTTAAAGCATTTTCAGAGGAAATGTGTTTGTCGCTATACACATAGCCTGTTCCAACTCTACTCCATAAAGGTATATTCCAAACCCAGCCATAATCTATAGCTGTACACTCTGTAACTGATTGCAATTCTTTATCTTTATCAATATAAGGAACTCTAGTAGCCCAAGCGCGATTATTTGGTAATAAGTTTTCATATGAAATAAAAGGTTCTTGTAATGATTCTCCTAACAACAAACTTTTAAATCCTGTACAGTCCACGTATAGATCAGCTGACAATTTCTCTCCATTTGATAATTGTAGATATTTTATTTGTCTATTTTCTACAACAGGAGATACATCTGCAACTATATGTTTTACACCGTTTGGTAAACAGATATGATTTTTCAACCAAACACCAAACTTACTTGCATCAAAATGAAATGCCGTATCTTCATAAAATTTAAAATCTGGAATGTTTGGGTCAACAGAAATTTTATTTTGTTTTACTAAACTCATTTGAGGGTAATAACAATCTGTCATATCATATTCTGGTGTATCTGGATGTAGAGATTTTTTAACAAACCAATCATTACGATTGTAAATATTTTCTTTTAGATGTGGTCCACCAAATGGATAATACCATGTATTACCTTTCTCATAAAAGTTATTAAATTTAATTGCTAACTTATAACTAGCATCTGTCTCTTTTACAAATTCTTCGTCTTTTATTCCTATCATGCGCATCCACCTGCGGATACCGCCTACAGTGCTTTCTCCTACTCCCACAGTTGGAATATCACTGCTTTCAACTAATGTTAATTCTACATTTTTTATTTGTTTTACAATCGTAGAAGCAGTCATCCATCCTGCACTTCCTCCTCCTACGATTATTATTTTTTTAATTGGTGTTGCCATTGTTTTTCCAAATTGTATAACTATCGTATCTTTCTTTTAATGGCCTATATTTGTTTTTATTTCTTATCTCGTTACAAGCAATAATTTCAATCCATGGTACTGGATTTTTTTTCAATTTAACAATATTCTCATCTAAAAATTTAAAATAAGCCAAAGCATCGCCTTTTTTTATTGATATTTTTTCTATAGTATTTTCGATTTCAAATACTAACTCTAAAGGCCTCACCCATTTGCTAATATCGTATTCACCAGGAATAACCTTTGTCTTTTTTGTAAAATCGTTATAGTGTAAGAAGGCTGGAAGTGTTTGCAAAATAATAGAATGTTTGCAAGTAAATGTATTAAGAAAGTCTATTCCTAATAAAGGAAAAGGACTTATACCTTTTTCTTTTTTGTCAAAAAAACGTATATCTATCATTTGGTCAAAAAATTCTTGATCTACATTATTACACCATACGCTTGCATCATTTTTATCAACTTTAATTTCTATATTTAAATCCATTGGACTACAAAACACAAATGTATTTTTAAAAAAATCTGTGACCGCTGGACATTTGGCATATGTTACGCCTTTTCTGTTTTTCATTAAGTCTTTAAATAATGGTTGATATCCATTATAGTCTTCAGTAATAAATCTTTTTGCTGAACTAGGATTATCTAAATTGTATTCATGTCCTGTGTGAAAAGACCAATTAACTGTTTTCATTTGCTACTCGGTATTGTTCGTGTATTCTGTTTAGAGTACTTAAATGGTCTATACTATTTTCCGCAATATATTTTTCTTGTAAAATATATTCTGCTAATAATTTTTCTCTTGACTCTTCTTCTGAAAATCCAGTATGTCTCTTAGCTACATCAAAATTCATTTGACATAACCAAGTTGTCCAATTACACCCAATAAATATACTGTTAAAATGACCATCATAGGGCAAAGGATGATTATTGTTTTTTAGCATTTCTATATAAAATTTCATTCTGTCAGTTTTAACAAATGTTTCATTTACCCAATTCCAAAAATTAGTTTTACGTTTGTTGTCGTAATAGTGCATACTTACAAAATCTACGCAATCTTCAAAAAGTATTTGCATTTGTGTATTAAAATATTTTATATCAAGTTCTGTTATAAATTGTTCTCTAATAGCATTAGCCAGTTGTGTTATACCACTTGTTATCATAGCAACACCTGTGCTTTCTAAAGGTTCAATAAATCCTGCACTTAAACCTATGCATACTCTATTTCCTTCCCACATATCCTTGTAATAGTAAGGAGTCCAGTCTAATACTTTGACATCATTAACAGTAATTCTGTTGTCCCAATAATTAACAAAATATTTCTTTGCTTCTTCGATATCAGTAATTTTACGATTAAAAACAAGTCCGCTACCAATTCTTGAATATACTGGTATATTCCAAATCCAACCATGATCTACTGCTTCGCTAATTACATAAGGGTGAAGTTCCTTTTGTTTGTCTTTATATGGTACATGTCCTGCTATTGCGGTATTGCAAAACAATCGATCCTGCAAATCGATCTTATACTTAGGTGCACCTAAAATATTTTTCCAACCAGTACAATCTACAAATAAATTACTTGTAATATTTTTTCCATTTTCTAATTCTATAGATGTGATGATATCATTATCTTTGTTGACAACAACAACTTCGCTGTCTATGTAATTAATTTTAATTTTATTTTGAATGTATTTTACTAATTTACCGCAATCGATATGAAATGCATAGCTTTTTAATGAATTATTATTAACTTTATTTTCAATACTGGCTTGGTATAATGCACTGGCATATTTCTTAAAGTCTAAATCTTGATTTTGTGACCACAAATCTTGTAGCCTAAACTTTTCATTTATTTTCGTTGGCCTTTTAAAAAATGGGTGCCAAATATCCTTGTTTTTTTCCTGCCAATTTTTAAAAAGAATACTGCTTTTGTATGATGCATCTGTCTCTGTAAACCATTCAAAAAAAGGAAAACCACATTCTTCTAAAAAATCACCAATGTTTAAAAGTGTTCCCTCGCCCACTCCCACGGTTTGAGAAATTTTTTTATCTATTAACGTAATATCTAAATGTGGAATTTGATTCTTTAAATAAGCAGCAGTTAACCATCCAGCAGTTCCACCGCCTATAATAGCTATACTATTAATTTTCATTTTTTACCTTTGTTCTTTTTTGATAAAATACTTTTTGCTCTTGCATATCCGTCAACAAAAAACGGAAAACTTAAATTATTCATTACTCTTTGAATTTCATCATCTCCTACAAGATGACATTTTAATTCAATATTATCATCTGTCATAGGTATTAGATGCGCCATCGGTCTTCCAGCTTTGAAAAAATATTTTGCACCTTTACGTAAAAACATATTAATATTAGTAGTGTGTTGATACTTGTATTCAACTAATCCGGGAGGAGTGCATTGATTCATTAAGTCTCTTGGATGATTCCAAGGTAAATCCATATATAAAAAATTTACTCCTGTTTTTTCTTTAATTCTCCAAGGGCTTATAATTTTTGTATGTGTATATTGAGAAAATTCTTCACCTAGTTGATCCAAAGGATGAAATCCCACAGTACTCATATTGTCTGCAAATTGATAGGCAAAGTCAGCACCTCTAGTTTCAATGAGTAGGTCGCTCCATAAAGGTAAAACAATTCCGTTTCTATATAAATTTGTTAGTCCGGCGCAGCCTTTCATTGTTCTTTGAGGAATGACTAGTCCCTGAGCAGTTTCTGTTTCAAAATTATTTGGTAATTTTTTCCACCATTCGGGTAAAAAATGAGTTGCTTTTTTTATAGGAAATAAATCATGTGAATACGCATGATTTGTAAAGCAATCTATTGTTATTGTTTTTCTCTTTTTAAATATTGTGAACATTTTTTACCTCTATGTAATTTACTTATCTGATATGAAGTGGCCATAAAAATTTTCTACTAAATATCTTACAATGCATATTATAGATGAGTTTTTACCAAAAGTCAAGTTCAATAACCTTGCAAATTTTGTAATGTCGAACAAATTTCCATGGTTTTATGCCGATCAAGTATCTTTGCCACCGGAGGAACATAATATTAACGATCCGTACGCATTAGAAACAGATGGTTGGTACCATATGCTGTACTCAGATGACGAAGATTACAAAAATGGCGGCATGTTCTTTGATGCATTTTTAGATTTTTTTGAAAAACTTTCTCAGACTTTTGGATACACGCAAGACGATTTGTTAAGAGCAAGACTTGGGTTAAAAGTTCCTAAATTAGGATACAATAAAGAAAATTATAATTTGCCCCACATTGATGTAAGATCTTCGCACGACACAATCATTTATTATTTAAATGACAGTGACGGAGATACTAGAATTTTTGAGGAAAATTATAGGGATTATAATGATAAAGAGCCCACAAAATTTACTGTTAAAGATACTGTTCAACCAAAAGCTAATCGATTATTACTAATTGACGGATTTCAGTATCATACAGCTAGTAATCCTATACATGTAAATAGACGTATAGTACTGAATGTGAATTTAAAATGCAAGTAGAAAATATCTTTCCAACACCAATTTTAAAATTTGATCTACCTGGATCGTTAATAGAAAAAAGTTTAGATTTAGCAGAGAAATTTGTTGGAAAAAATAAATGGTATGAAAAGAATCATTTAGGAAGTACAATTACAACGTATCACGAAGACATAGAGAGAAACTATTGCGGTAATAATGACAGCGATTTATCAGAGCATGTTATAGAGATGATTAGAAAATATTTACACGGAATAGGTTTTGACCCAAATTCTAGCATAAGATTAGAAAGTTGGTTGAATTTAAATAAACCAGCCACACACCACAGCGTACACGAACATTATGGTAGTTTTGTAAGTGCAGTAGTGTGGCTAAAGACAAGTAAAGATAGCGGAAATTTTGTATTTCACGAACCGCTTGGTGTAAAAGCACAAAATTTTACTCAATACTTGTTTGCTAAAAAAGAAGAAAATATGTACAATTATCCTTTGTATAGTTTAAATCCTAAATCAGGTAACGGAATAATTTTTCCGTCTTGGATGCCTCATCAAGTACAGCCAAATAAATCTAATCAGGATAGATATAGTGTTGCCTTTAATGCATGGATGATAAAAGATGGCTAATATAGAACTTTGGTTTCCCACGCCGATTTATATTCAAAAAAATCTATTTCCAACAAGTTTCAACAAAGAAATAGAAAATGAAATATTAAAATGGCCTAATACAATACCTAGTGGTGGTACAGATTGGGAAGGAGGAACATATACAACTCATATTACACACGATTTATCTGAAAGTAAATTACTAGAACCTGTTATAGAATGTGTTACTGAGCATGTTAATGATTTTGCTAAGGCACATAATAGTATGTATGAATATAAAATGGAACACAGTTGGGCTAATATTTCACGACCTGGTAATTTCCAAGAATTTCATACACATGACGGCAGTATTTTTAGTGCTGTGTATTATGTAACAGTGCCTAAAGGTAGTGGAAATATAATTTTTGAAGATCCTAGAGCTCCTGATATGTTACCGTTAAAAGAAATAAAAGATAGAAACGAGTTATCTTATGTAAAAGTAGGATATACACCCGAAGTAGGTACCCTAGTTATTTTTAGATCTTACGTAAGACATTGTGTGCAAACAGGCACTAATGTAGAACCTAGAATAAGTTTAGCATTAAATTATGGATAAATTATGTCTAGTTTGTTTGATTTTACAACCCATAACACAAAAAAAATTAGTGTTTTAAACACTAATATCTATATAATAGACAATTTTTATAAAAAACCGCAGAGCGTCTTAGATATAATTGAAAGCCATCCGTGGAATAAGTGGAAAAGTTGGGATAACCCGTCTTTTAATGGAAAATATTTTTTAGATCATAGACATGATTTTGTAGATGAAAGGTCGTGTGTGTACAATAACTTTTTTGAAACTCTTACAGAACAAAAAATAGCTCAACCTGGAAGAATAGTAACAAATTGTATGCGTTTTTATGACAAAACATTTAATGATTACACAAAATATTATTGGGCACCTCACAGTGACTTAGGATTTACAGGATTGATTTATTTAAATAATTTTGAAAGTGAAGGCACTAATTTTTACAAACAAATTTGTGAAGATTCTTGGAATACTCCTGAACATTTTGAACCTTGGCGGCAAAAAAATCGTTACGAATTAATATATTCAGTACCGGCAAAATTTAATAGATTAGTTTTATTTGATGGGAAAGCATTATGTCATGGCATGGCTGTAGACAGTGATATGTTTTTCCATAATACAAGAATTAATCAAGCAATTTTTTTGATGTGATTTTCTCTAATTATATCTAGAAATAATTTATGCTTCAATGAAGGCTGTTGCAAATCGAATTCTCTAACAGTTTCCAACACTTCTTCTGCATGGTCTTTAATAAAAGGATGCATAGAATTATATTCATTTTTTATTGCTTCTATATTAAATAGATCTAAACCATATAAAATTTGTATATAATGAGGCGCACCAAAAAGAGCATATTTAGAAATATCTCTAAAATCTTCCTCGATAGGCAAATTAGTTTTAAAAGATTCTAATTTATCTTGCAAACTAGTTGGTATTTGTAATTTTGAAACATCTTTCCAGAATTGAGTGTTGTCTTTTTTAGTTATGTAATGTAAAATTATAAAATCTCTTATGTTTTCCATTATATCTGTTATATCACGATTGTAAATTTCAATAGTTTTTTGTGTGTAATTAGGTAATCTATGCATTAAAAGAAACATTTGTTGAATTGTTGTGCCTATACTTGTTGCTTCTAAAGGTTCAACAAAGTTAGCACAAAGGCCCACTGCACAACAGTTGTTTATCCACACTTTGTTTAAAGCACCTGGATCAAAATTAATTTGTTTCTTAATTTCAATGTCTTTATTAAATAAACTGTCAACTTCTTGTTTAGCTTGATCAGCATTTATGTAATCGGAATCAAAGATATAACCGTTGCCAAATCTTCCATATACAGGAATTCTAAATAACCATCCGTAATCCATTGCCTTTGCTAAGGTCCAAATTGGAATCTCATCCTGCTCTTCTATAGGAAATACTATAGCAGATTTCATTTTAAGATATTTGTTATAGCTTTGCCACTTTGCTCCGAGTTTTGTAATTAATAATCTACTAAACCCTGTGCAGTCAATAAAAAAGTCAGATTTATAATTATTTTTTAAACCATAGACAATATCGATTTCATCGTTTTCATCTATTTTTACATCTGTAATTTCGTCATCTATAACTTTTATACCTTTCTCTATTGCAGTTCTTGTGAGAAAGTCGTTCAACTTATGTGTATTAAAATGAAATTGATTGAAGGGCGAATGTATATCTTTATCCTGTGCGAAATGTGAAGGAAGTTTACTTCGCCAAACTCTTTTTGGATTCATATCACATTTAGGACTTTTTTCTGCAATTATTTTTCCGTAAACGTGATAATATTGGCCGTTTAACTTTGCGTAATCTCCTGAAGTACTGTGTAAAAAATTTTCTTCACTCCATCCTTCAAACATTATACCTGATTTAAATGTAGCATCACATTCTACTATTATATCTTGCCATGTTTTACCTATATAATGCATAAATTCTGCCCAATGTTCTGTACTTCCTTCTCCTACACCAATAATGCCTATCTTTGTTGATCGTATTACTTGTACGTCAACATGAGGGAAACGTGTCTTAAGAATTAGTGCAGATACAAATCCAGCTGTACCGCCTCCTATAATATTACAGGTTTTAATATTTTTCATTTCTTTTTTTCTCAGTTACCTATATCAATAAATATTGTATGATTAAAATGCAACAACACCAAATATTTGTTACATCTTGTTATGTTACTTATCTTGAACCCGATAATCATAACCAGCTTATTGAAAACATTCGCAGTATAGCAATGAATACATTAAGTAACAGTAGAAGTAATCAAGGCGGATATCAATCATATCCCTATCAAAATCCAAAATTTGATAATCCTATAATAGAAAAGCTCTTTGTTAACACCATTCAACCAGCAGCACAAGAAATAATGGATAGCTGGGGATTGCATAGTATTAAGATGGAGAAATACTGTTACTGGTACAATATAAACCACAAATATACATATAACTCTCCCCATACACACCCTGAAAGTTATGTTAGCGGAGTATATTATGTTAAGGTTCCGAAAAAGTCAGGTAATATTGTATTTGATAGATCAGAATCTGAAAGAGACAGAATGAGTCATCAATCAAGTGTAATTATTCAGCAAGGATTAAAAATAGACAATTCTAATATTAATACAGAACACTGGTTTACGCCTAAAGAAGGTATGTTGATAATGTTTCCTGGACATTTAACACACTATGTACAACAAAATTTAACTAATGAAGAGGACTCTGATAGAATTTCATTTAGTTTTAATTTTTTCTAATTTATTTTTGTAAGCAATTATTTCTGATTCATGAGACATATTTCTAAACTTTTCTTCAATTAAATTTGCATATGCTATTTCTATTAATTCTTTTTCAAAACAGTTATCATTTAATAATTGTTCATCTCTATTTGTTAAAGAACAAAATTTAAAAACTAAATCTTCAGCACTATCCCCAATGATAGTTTTAATATTTTCACGATCTAATAATAGCTGATCAAAAAATTCTGTACCATATACCGAATGAAACATACCTGCTAAACATGTGTCTTCAGATCTTTTTTGAATTTTCAAAATCCGCCAAGTATTTTTTAAATGTTCATATAAGGTTGATTCACTGTGCTTTATGTTTGAACAAATTTTTTGCAAAAACTCTAAAGCATTTATTTCCCGTTCAGTAAGCACTACATTTTCATCAAAAAAATCAGAAATTGGAAAATCAGTATAATAATCTTTGTGGTTAGGGTGTGTAAATTTTAATGTAAGTACGTACCTAAAATCTTTTGCAAAAAAACTAGGTTGAGAAGATTTGTGCGGAATTGTTCCTGTAAATAACACAACTCTGTTTGGTTTAAAAGAACAACTGTGTATAATTTCTTGTCCTAAAGTATCACCAAAATGTGTTTCTCCTTCCCAATTTTCTTCCCATGCTGTATTGCAGTAATATAATAATGTAAAATCATCATCAATATTGCTGTCAACATGATAATGATACACATCTTGAGCTGTACTTAAATTGACATAAGCTCGATGTAATCTAAAATTATGTGTTTTAATTTTATCTCTTAAGAATTTTAAATTAGGTGCTGTAAAAAAATTAATTTTTAATAAGTCATGTATGTTAAATTCACTTAATAAAGTCTTAAATTGTTTATCTTGAGGCACAGAACTACTAGCTGTGCGATTTAATCTATAAGAACAATTTTTTACAAATTCGTACAAGTAACAATGCTGTGAAAAATCAAAAACATCGTCATAAATGTCAATAAATTTTGTTTCGTCTACTTTTATTTTTCTATGATTCATTTTTTTCTACAAAGTCAAAGTTAATAACAATCCTTTTACCATATGTAATTGGATAATTTCCTGCATGGTATCTATTTCCGTTAAAAACTATTGCTTCTCCTTTTTTTGGTGTGTGTTTATATACCACTGTTAATTCTTCATCGAGAAAAGGATCATATTCATCAATTCCTGGTTTATGAAATTTACTAAACAATATTGTATCGCCGTCGCTGTCATCTACATAGTAAATTAGTGTTTTAAAATCTATATCATCATTAAAATCAACATGCGGTGCCGCATATTTGGTGTTGTTATGACCAGGAATAGGATGAGTGTACCGCATTCTTATTCTAAAAATTGTTTGTATATGTTTATCAAATATATCACAATAATTCTTTAATATAGGAGCAAAAAAATCTAAATCCTCCGACCTTTTTATGCCTTCATCATATAACATATGATATAAACCGCCAAAGTCACTTACATTTTTATCTTTATAAGGACTTTTGTTGTCGGTTGAATATTGGTTATGTCCAATTTTATCTATTGTATACCAAGGAAAGCTATTGTCTCCTTTTATTTTTTCTAGAATACTTTTTTGATACTCTTGTGGGATAATGTTTTTGATTACAAAGATATCATCTTGTATATTTTTTACATTATACATGTTTTTCTCTTAGTTTTCTAAAATAGTTTATCATTTCATTCCAAGTAGCATTTTTGGAATATTGCTCATGCCATTGTTTTTGCATGTACAGATAATTTTCTTCAACTGATTTATAGATGTTACCTAACCTGGGTGCATCAAAATTGATTTCTTTAAATGCAAGATCTCTATCAATTACTCCTATACCTTCCATTACGTAACTATATAGCGGCCATCCTGCTGCACCATAATATTTTGGAAAATCATTAACATTAGGATATCTTACTTTTGCTGTTTCTATTAAATTTTCTACAAACTCTGTTCTAGTCGCTCCAGATTTAATATGTTTCCAAAACTCTGTATCGGTTCGTCCTCCCATATAATGCATAACCAAAAAATCTTTGAAGTCGTCAAACATTGTTCTAGTACGTTTATTGTAAATATTAACTGTTCCTGAATTGATTGTAGATTCTAAATCGTCTCGTAAGTAATCAAAGGTAAAGTTTTTTATTTGGACTATTGTAGAATGAATACTTGTTGCTTCTAAAGGTTCTAAAAATGCACTTGATAAACCAATAGCAAGACAGTTATTAATCCAAGATGATTTTTGTCTTCCTGTGTTAAATTTGATTACTTTTTGCACATCAATTTCTCTTCCTAATCGTTGTTCAATTTCTTGATGAGCTTTCTCTGGAGTAGTAAAATCGTCACAGAAAACATATCCGTTTCCTATTCTATCTAATAAAGGTATCTGCCACATCCATCCTGCATCTTGAGCCCAGGCATGTGTATGCGGCATTGGCATTTCATCTTCTTTATAGTCTAGTAAAAATGGTAAGCCTGTGTTGACCGGTAGATGTTTTTGATAACTTACCCAGTCATTACCTGGCATTTTACTAATAAGTAGTCTTGAAAATCCCGAACAATCAATGAAAAAATCTCCTTCTATTTTCCTACCGTCTTCTAATATAATATTATTAATAAACCCTTTTTCATTTAATGTACAATCTAATACCTTTGCGTCTATGTGCGAAGTATTTGGTTTTCGTAAAGTAACTTTTTGAAAATATTTTCCAACTAAATGGGCATCAACATGCATTGCATGTGTAAGATCTACAAACTGACCAGTAGATAAGTCAAAATTTGTATATCCTTTGTTAATGTAGTTACCAGTTTCTGAAACTTTTACAAGATCTTTTTTTGCAAGATTAGCACATCCGTATGCAAAAAATATATCAGGTGTGTGTTCTTTGGTAAGACTGCCGTCAATTGGTCCTATATAATAGTCATTAGTGTCTGGAGTCCAACCTGTAAACTTAATACCATATTTGATTGAGGCGCCCGTTTCTGCAATAAACTCATTGTGATCACAACCAAAATCCCACAAATGGTTATTAAGTAAATCACTGAGTAATCCTGTAGTGCTTTCCCCTACACCTATGATTCCTATCTTAGTAGACTCTACAACTTCAATCTTATGATTAGGATGTCTACTAGATAACATAAGTGCAGCCATCCAACCTGCTGTACCACCACCGACAATAACTATTTTCATTTAATTTCTTCCTATTAACTACTAAGATAAATATTTAGTGAAATTGGAGCCACCATGGAAAAAAACTTGTTCTTAGAAACATATTATATGGATGAAAGTATATGCGAGAGGTTGATTAAAACGTTTCATGCACACCCAAGAATGGATCCTAAACAAAAACCTATGAATTTTGAAGGCGGCAAACTGGTAACAGCATCTCCATCTGTAAAAGAATCTACTGATTTATCATTAACAATAGACGATAGTTTAGATTTTCCTGTTGTTGCTGAATATGTTGAACAATTACAAAAATGTGTCGAAAAATATATAGAAAAATACCCATCTTGTGATATGTATGCTCCATGGAGATTGCTTAGACCATTAAATATACAATGGTATAAACCTGGGCAAGCATACCATGCATGGCACACTGAACGCTGTAGTGGCAATCCTATTACAGTTACTAGGCATTTAGTTTTTATGACATATTTGAATAATGTTACGGATGGAGGAGGAACAGAATGGCTAAATCAAAAACTTACTGTAAATGCAGAAATTGGAAAAACTGTTATTTGGCCAGCTGATTGGACTTTTACACATAGAGGAATCCCTTCTCCGACACAAGAAAAATATATCATTACAGGTTGGTTTAATTACGTGGACGAAACATGAAAAAAATTGCAGTATTAGGTACAGGGACAGCAGGAGTTGTTTCATTAGCTCATTGTTTAGCATTTTTTACAAATGAATGGCAGATTACTTCAGTATATGATCCAAATATTCCTATGTTAGGAATAGGAGAAAGTACGAGCACTCAAATACCAACAACATTATTTTATGGTGCAGATCTAAATTTTTTACAAGATATGTCTGAACTTGATAGCACAATTAAACATGGAGTAAAATATGTAAATTGGAGGGAAAAAGACTTTTTTACTAAAATACCTCCTCCTTTTTATGCTATGCATTTCAATAACTTTAAACTTAAAGAATTTGCATTTAAAAGATTTAAAGAAAAATGGAACAATAAGTTCCAAGTATTAGAAGGTGAAATAAAATCTTTAGATAATTTACAACAAAAAGCTGTAATTAATTTTGTAGATAATACCAGTCATGATTTTGATTATGTCATAGATTGTAGGGGATATCCTAAAGATTATTCAGAATACGAAATGGTAGATATTCCTGTTAATCATGCCATTGTAAATATGATACCAAAGCCGGGAGATTGGAATTATACGTATCATTATGCACATCCTAATGGTTGGATGTTTGGTATTCCGTTGCAGTCAAGACAAGGATGGGGTTATTTGTACAATGATAAAATTACAACAAAAGATGAGGCAATAGATAACATTGCTGAAATATTCAATACAGATAAAAACAAACTTAATTTACGTGAATTCTCATTTAAGAATTATAAAGCAAAAAAGTTTATAGACGGAAGGATTATAAAAAATGGAAATAGAGCTATATTCTTTGAACCGTTAGAGGCTCTATCTGGTTGGATGTATGATTCTATAATAAGAACTTTTTTTGATGTAGTTTTAGCGAATGTTCACACAGAAGAAACCGCAAATATTCATTTACACAACTTAGCCGAAGACTATGAATTATTCATCAATTATATGTATCACGGCGGCTCTACTTTTGATAGCACATTTTGGCAAATAACATCAAAAAAATGTAAAGAAAAGTTAGAATCTAATCCTAAATGGCAACAACATGTTAATACTATGAAAGGATTAGAACCAGCATATTATACAAACCAAACTTTAGTATTTCCATTTCCGGCAGGAGTTTGGAAAAATCTAGATCAAGACATGCAGTATCATTATTTTGATTGACACAAATAGATTGAAATAAGTATACATATAACTAAAAGGACTAACTATGGATAACGAATCGACATTTGAACAAAACAGCGGATTTACAGATGCTGCTGTACAAGAAACTACATCAACTAAACTTGCAAGTTTAGATATTTTATCAGTAAACGTAGCAGAACTTTTTAATGATGAAGATTGTAAAACAATACTAGACGGATGTTTAGAAGATCTTTGGATTAAATCAAGAGTAGTTGGTGAGAAAGAATTGCACTCTTCTAAACGTCAAAAAATTAGAGGAGAAGTTGAAGGATTTCCCTTTCAACATATTAGATCTATTACAAAACAAGCCAATGACGAGATCTACGATTTTAGATTATTAGGAATTATTGATCAAGATTTTCCGCAAATTTTTAAATACAGTGAAAATGACTATTATGATTGGCACATAGATATTACTCCAATGGCTACTACTCGTAAAATGTCATTTATTATAAATTTGTCAGATAAAAGTGAATATCAAGGCGGAGAATTAGAATTTTTAAATACAGACACTTCAAAAATTGATTGTAATACTAAAGGATCAATTGTTATTTTTCCTAGTTTCTTAACTTGGAAAATAAATTCTGTTACCAGCGGCGAAAAAAATATTATCTTAGGACATGTTCATGGAGCAATTTTTAGATGATTTTAAACTATAATTACTGGTATTTTGTTTCTGCATTGCCTGAAGAGGTATGCGATAAAATTATTGAAACCGGGTTAGAAAAAATGTCGGAAGCAAAACGTAATTATGGAAATTATGCAGTTGAAGGCACTACAGGCGATTGGAAGGCAAAGTCCGATTTAGATCCTAATTTAGTTAAAGATGCCGCTGACATTACCCTAGAAGAAGCACTCAAAGACGGTGACGATGTAAATAATTTTGCACTAAGAGATAGTGAAGTTTCGTGGTTAAATGATGATTGGCTGTACAAAACTATTTGGCCGTTTATTCATGAGGCAAATAGGCAAGCAGGCTGGAATTTTGATTGGGATTTTACCGAAGACATACAATTTACAAAATATGGTTTAAATCAATATTATGGTTGGCATGCCGATTGTGGTGTATTACCTTATGAAAAATATGATCCTGCAATCCATTCAACCAAAAAAGATAAAGATGGTAACGACATGCTGAATGCCTTTGGTGATCCGTTGCCCTTAGAAAGTCATGTTACTGACAATCCTCAGATGTGGAACAAAATTAGAAAACTTAGTGTAACAATTAGTCTATCAGATCCTAATGATTATACAGGCGGAAACTTAAAATTTGACTTAGGACCACATAGACCAGATAGATATCACGAGTGTGAAGAGATCCGTCCTAGAGGAAGTATAGTTGTTTTTCCGTCGCATATATATCATCAAGTTACACCTGTAACATCTGGAACACGATATAGTTTAGTTTGTTGGAGTTTAGGAAAACCATGGAAATAGTAAATCATAAAAATTTTCAAGAAAACAGATATATTGCTCTACAAGGGATTATACCAAAAGATATTTGCAATATTACTACACAATATTGTCTATTGCAAGAAACCGTAAACCCAAAAAAAGAAGATGATAATGGTCAAGTTCCCTACTCTCATAGTATATACGCTGATACATTAATGGAAACATTGATGGTTTTTATGAAACCGCATATGGAAAAGTATACCGGATTAGAACTTTGCCCAACTTATTCTTATTTTAGAGTTTACAGACCCGGAATGGAATTAGAGCGTCACACAGATCGTCCAAGTTGCGAAATTTCTACAACAATATGTTTTGGATTTAATTATTTAGATGTAGATTCTAGTTATAACTGGGGCATGTATGTTGATCCTACCTATAGACACAATATGCACGATCAAGACTTTATTTCTAAAGGTAATAAGGGTATAATGACCCCTCAACAGCCGGGAGATTGTATAATATATAGAGGATGCGAAATAGAACATTGGAGAGATCCATTTGAAGCAGGCTCTAACAGTTATCAAGTACAAGGGTTCTTTCATTACATAAATAAAAATGGGCCATATTACCCTGAATTTGCTTACGATAAAAGACCTGGTGTTGGTTTCAATTCAAATAGCAAGTAAATGATAAATACTTTATATAAAGTGTAGGAAAGAAACATGCTTAAAGATCTAACTATTGAATCAGTATCCTTAATACAGCGAGGAACTGATATGATAAATGACATATATTGCCATATAAAATTTGCTGAAATTTCAGAACCAATAGCATTTTGGGCTAAAAAAGATTCTACAGATGAATTTAGTAGTGCTATGTGGATAAAATTAGACAACGGCGACTACGGCGAAGTATCATTTCCTCCTACTAATTATAGCTCACATCCTATGACAGAACAAGAAAAAGCTGCAGAAATTAGAGCCGAACGCGACGACCGACTATTAAAAAGTGATTGGACTCAAATTAGTGGAGAATTAAGCGACTCAAAAAAAGCGCAGTGGGCTACTTATAGAACTGCGCTACGTGATGTACCAAATCAAGTTAGTTTTCCATTTGAAATAAATTGGCCTTCTAAACCTTAGTCTGTATTATTAAATTCTCTTGGTAACTCATGTCCTGCAGGCGGAGATGGTACAAATCCGCTTTTTGTTGCTTCATCGGGTATCTCGTAAATTGCACAATCAGTTGTTAATAGCAATCCTGCTACTGATCCTGCATTTAACATAGCTGCTTTTACTACAGTTGTAGGATCAATAATACCAGTTTCAAACATATTACCATACGTTCCATTACTTGCGTCAAATCCGTATTCATCACTGCCGTTTAACACTTCATTCATTACTACATCTGGTTTATCACCTGCATTATGTGAAATAGTTCTTAATGGTTCTGTCAATGAATTTATAACAACTTGAATACCTGCTCTTTGCTCTTCATTTTTTGGTTCGATAGTTTCTAGATGTTTAATTAATCTTAAATATCCTACTCCGCCACCAGCAACTACACCTTCTTTAATAGCTGCCCTTGTAGCGTGAATACTGTCATCGTATCTGTCCTTCTTTTCATTGATTTCAACTGTTGTTGGACCACCTACTCTAATAACAGCAATACCGCCTTGTAGTTTTGCAATTCTTTCTTCTAATTGCCATTTAGGAAATGTTTTTGGACCTATTTTGTATTCGTCTATTTCCATTTGGATGCCTTCTATACGGCTTTCAATTTTGTTCTTGTCACCATGACCGCCAATAATAGTTGTCATATCTTTAGTAATTTCTACTCTGTTAGCTTGTCCTAGATCTGTTAGTTCTGCTTTTTCTGGTCTCATACCATTTTCATCACTCAGTACTACACCTCCTGTTAAAGCTGCTACATCTTCGATTAGGTACTTGCGTTTTTCACCCTTCCAATCCGGTGATCTTACAGCACAGCATTTAACATGACCTTGTGCATTGTTTAGAATTAGTGTTGCTAAAGCATCATTATTAATCTGTTCAGCCATGATTAAAAATGATCTACCAGATGCCGCTAATTTTTCTAAAATTGGTACTAGGTCATTAACATTTAAAACAGGTCTATCTAATATTAGAATGTAAGGATTTTCTAGAACACATTTTTGTTTGTCTGAATTTATAAAATAAGGAGAATAGAACCCGTGATCATAACTCATACCAGATACAAAATCAAGTTCGTCAGTTAATTGAGTACTGTTTTCTACTGTAACTGCACCTATATGTCCTACTTTGATTAATGCCTCTGATATAAGTTCACCCATGTGTTCATCACCGTTTGCACTTATAGTAGCAACTTGCTTAATTGTTTCAGGTTCTTTGCATTCTTTAGAAATTGATTCTAATTTTTCTACTGCTTGTGCAAGTGCAAAATCTATTCCTCTTTTTAAATTTATTGGACTAATACCAGCAGTTACAAACTTCATACCTTCTTTTATCATAGCTTGAGCAAGTACAGTGGCCGTTGTTGTTCCATCACCGATATCATCTGCTGTTTGATTAGCTGCTTGTTTAACAAGCCTAGAACCTGTATCTTGAAGTGTGTCTTCTAAAAATATTTCTCTTGCCACAGTTACACCATCTTTAGTAACCTGAGGTGGTCCGTAGGTTCTTTGAATTATAACATTTTTTCCTTTAGGTCCTAATGTGGTTTTTACAGCATCTGCAAGTATGTTTGCACCTTCTATAAGTTGTTCTCTTGCTTGAGAACCTAAAATAACTTTTCTTGGATTTATACCAGCCATTAATTATTCTCCTTTAAAATTGCTAAAATTTCTGTTTGGCTTAAAATAAGTCTTTCTTCACCTTCAATTTTAATAGGATGTCCAGAATACTTTGGAAAGAGTACAATATCACCAATTGAAAGTTTCATAGGTAATAATTTACCCTCGTCATTTATTTTTCCTTCTCCAACAGCAAGGATTTCGCCTTTTGTTGGACGTTCTGCTACGTCATCTGGTAAGACTAACCCAGATTTTGTTTTTTGATCATCTTCAATTTTTTTGATAAAAACATTATCCGATGTTGGTAAAACTTCTATTGTCATTATAACTCCTATAAACTGATAGTTTAACTATGATATTTATATAAAAGAACTTCCTAGTGATCTGTTATTGAATAAATATACTAAGCTAAGGAATAAAAAATGGCAAGCAATCAAGCACCTATTGTAGATAGAATTAGAATTATACCCAGACCAGATGATTTTCTAGATCGTAACGTGGGTAACAGTGGTGAAGTGTTTTTTGATAAGCAGTCTAATACACTTAGACTATATTCTGGCAATGATGCTGGAGGATTTAGTGTAATTACAAACTCTAATATCACAGAACATCTAATTGATAGTGGAGTTGGTGTAGTAGAATACACAGTAACAGTAGGTGTAGATCCTGATGGTTTAGAAGCCGGCAACAAATACTTTATTAACGGAGTATACAAACCTACTCTTACTTTTGTGCAGGGATTTACCTACATTTTTAACCAAAATGACTCAACAAACGAATTTTTTCCAAATCCAACAGGCTCTACAGCTAACATTCATCCTTTAAATTTTAGCAGTGACAATATAGACGGAGAAAGAGCCGGAGGCACAACCTATTTAACAAAAGTAATTTATAAAATTAATAATGATCCTGTAAATAAACAAACATATTTTGATAAATTTGCAGCGGCTTCACAGAGGAGTGTTCAGATAACAGTAACAGCTGCAACTCCTTCTACACTCTATTATTGGTGTACAAGCCATAATGGAATGGGTAATGAAATATCAACAGCTGCTCCAGGATCAGGTGCCGGCGATACAAGTATAAGTGTATCAGAAACTGTTCCTGAAAGTCCTACAAATGGATCTATTTGGTTTGATAGTTCTACTGCAAAACTTTTTGTATATGTAGAAGATGAAGATAGTAACCAATGGGTACAGCCAGTTTATCCAGTCATTAACACCTTGACAGATTTAGGTATTACTGACGGCACAGTAGGTCAAATTTTGACAACAGACGGTGCCGGCAATTTTACTTTTGAAGATGCAGCCGGTGGAGGTGGTATTGGTAATTTTACTCTATCTAATAGTGTAATAGACACAGATGATAGTAGCGGTATTACTTTTACGCCACCAGTAACAACTTCGTCAGATCTAACTGTAGAAAATGATCTTAGTGTACGAAATACTGCATATGCAAACAACTTTGTAACGACTTCTGCAGGTACTCCTAAAATTGACAGCGCAAGCACTTTAACAATAAGTGCTCCAGACGGAGTTATATTACAAAATTCAGCATTGCGCATGGCAAGTTTTACAACAACTGCAAGAGATGCACTAGTACCACAAAACGGAGATATAATTTACAACACAACTGACAACAAATTTCAGGGTTATGAAAACGGTAGTTGGGTAAATTTAATTTAAAATGATAGAAAAAGAATATACTGTAATTGTAAAACAGGGTATAGATTTAACTGAAATTGAAGCTGAATTAACAGCGTCAACGGGTGAAGGTCCTATTCCTAAAAGGAGTGTAGATATTGCTAATGCCCGTCCTGGAAGCCGACGCCAAACACATTTTATGCTGACTGACGAAGAAGCACAGTTATTGAAGAATGATCCGAGAATACTTGATGTAGAAATACCGCCAGATCAAAGAACTGATATTCAAATTGGTTTGAAATCTACTCAATTGTCAAACTTCACAAAACCTATAACACTAGATAGTAATCAATATGTAAATTGGGGCATGAAAAGAACTGTTATGCCTACAAATTTGTACGGAGATTCTAAAGTAACAAATAATAGATATGAATATGCCCTACAAGGAAGAGGTGTAGATTTAGTTGTCCAGGACAGCGGATTAGAACCTACACATCCTGACTTTCAGTCAGCAGACGGAACTAACAGATATCAATACATCGACTGGTATGAAGCTTCGGGCTTGCCTGGTTCTCAAAGTCCAAACTACCACAGAGATTTTGATGGTCATGGTACATTGTGTGCAAGTATAGTTGCTGGTAAAACATATGGCTTTGCGAAAGAAGCAAACATATATTCAATGAAAATAGCAGGATTAGAAGGCACAGGAGATGCCGGCACTGGAATTAGCCCTACAAATTGTTTTGATGCAATTAGATTATGGCATGAAGCAAAACCTATTGATCCTGCGACCGGATACAAAAGACCAACAATAATTAATGCAAGTTGGGGGTATTTCAGTCAACTAATTGGTGATCCTACAAGTGGTAATTATAGAGGTACTAGTTGGGTTTATGGTGTGGATTATTCAAATGATGGTACTCTATGGCTAGGTACTGGTTTAGTAGTACCTTTGTCAGGATCCACAAGGTTTATTCCTCTAAGAGTTTCTTCTATAGATGCAGATGTTGAAGATGCAATAGATAGCGGTATACACGTTTTTATTGCTGCAGGTAATGATTATTTCAAAGGTGATATTAGCACCGGACTTGATTATAATAACACAGTAGTATACGGTTCAAGTACGTATTTTTATCATAGAGGTTCTAGTCCTCATTCAGATGAGGCGTTTATTGTAGGCAATATCAATACGAATACATACAACGATAACGGCGTAGACAAAGATAGAACAGCAAGTTCTAGTAGTAGAGGTCCTAGAGTAAATATTTGGGCACCAGGTACAAATATAGTTGCGGCAACTAGCACAATCAATAACAAAACAGATGCAGAATATCCATTAAATGAAAACTTTAGAATAGGTATTAATAGTGGTACAAGTTTTGCTGCACCTCAAGTTTGTGGAGTAGCAGGATTACATCTTGAAGCACAACCAGGAGCAACACCTGCACAACTTAAAACAAAAATGGAGGCAGATGCAAAGCCGTTGATGTATGATGGTGGTACAGACTATAATCAGATTAGTACGAATCTAATGGGAGCATCTAATAAAATTTTATTTTCAAGATATGCAAGACAGCCTGTAGAAGTGAACGGAGCAAATCTTAAATTACAGGGAATTTTCCCTAATTATACTCCTGCAGAAGTTCCAGCAGTACCAGTAGTAGAAGCAGATCCAGAATACAACAATGGTGCAATTATTAATGTTGTTGGCGATGGTAGTGACTTCTTTAAACGGGAAGTTACTGTAAATGGTGTAAGGATAATGGGTGCTGGCACAGTAGGCGGACAAACAGCAGTTCCAGATGCGTGGTTAGAAAAAGTAGCACGTATGTTTGAATTGTTTACAGATCCAAATGGCGCAGGTATTAACGAAGAATACCAAAGAAACTTAATCAAAACACTAAGTGGCGACACAGGAACTTATCACGCAGGCTTACCAACAATACAAAGAGTAGCAAGAGGTGCTGGCTCAGACTATAGCACAAACTTTTTAACAGATGCTGGCATTATATTTTGGAATCTAACAGACTTGTTTGATACTACTGTACAAAACGATATGGTGTGGTATCTAAACTCAACAGGTGGAGCACCAGGCGATGGCGATCAAGATGCACAAGAAGTTATTGAACATGTATTCCACACAATACATATGCACGGATTACCTGCAGATGACATAAAATTATATCAGTTCTTAGCAGCTGATTGGAATACTGGCGATTTATATAATGCAATGGTAGAAGCATATGACGCAGGCAAGTGGGATCCATCAGGGTATAACAGTCCAGCAGATGCTTTCAAAACCGATCCTGATGCATTTGAAGTAGCCGCAAAAGAATACTTGTATCTACTTAACTTCTGTATGTTTGAGTATACAAGTCTATGGGAAGGTGGAAGTCTTGCGCCTGAATGGACAGACGATATGCGTACCCAAGCAGGTATTCAAACAAATAACCCATTAGGTTATGCTTTCCATAACACATACATTGCTCCGGTAATCAGTAAACCATCATTGGCAACAATTAGAAACATATTCCAAGACGGAGACGTAGGTGATCCAACAGTTGCAGGCCCATCAGGATATGTACCAGATTAATAAATACAGCAAGAGGTAAAAAATGGCAGCAATAAATTTTCCAGCAGATCCTAATAACGGTGATACATTTACAAGCGGAACAACTACCTGGCAATGGAACGGCACTGTATGGTCTATTATAGGTGGCTCGGGTGCAGTTGTTGTGCCTAATTCATTTGGTGTAATCACAGTAGCAGGACAAGATAATATTACCGCTGGAACAGCATCTGATAGTTTAAATTTAGTTGCAGGTGCAAATACTACAATAACAACTGATGCAGGATTAAATCAAATTACATTAACCGCAACAGGCGGTGGAGGAGGTGGTGGCGAGGCTAATCAAAACGCTTTTTCCAATATTGCAGTTTCAGGACAGACAACGATTGCAGCTGATACTACTACTGATACACTAACACTTGTTGCAGGAAGTAATATAACTCTTACAACAAATGCAGATAATGATAGTGTAACAATTACCAGTACAGCAAGTGGAGGATCAAGTACATTTAACAGTCTGACAGATGTACAGACTTCGCAAATACAAATTCACGACATATATGAACATGCATCAGCAACCTTTAGAGTGGACAATGTAGGCACTACAGCATACACCTTTAATAGCCATTACTCTGGAAACAATCCAACAATCTATGTGCTATCTGGTACAACAGTTGCATTTGATTTAGACGAAATAAGTGGACACCCTTTTGAATTACAGGATAATACTCTTACTGCTCTTACAACCAATCTAGTTCATGTAGCAAATGACGGCACAGTTAGCACAAACAGCAGTGCTCAAGGAAAAGATAGCGGCATGCTATACTGGCGTATACCTGAAAGTATTACCAATAATACAAATTACACTTACCAGTGCCAATCACATGCAAGTATGTTCGGTTCAATTACAATTAAAAGACTAGCAAATATTTAAGACTTAGTAAGTTGATGCAATTGATATCTTAGATTTTGTAATTCTTTTACATCATCCCTAATCATTCTAGGTTGTATTTTGCCGTTAGCAAAACTACTATGATTTTCATCTATCATTTTTGTAAGTGCTAAAAATTCATTATAAATTTTTTTATAGTAAACTTGTTTCTTTTTATCTTGAATTTTTTCTATAGCGTTTTCAAACTTAATTTTATCTTTTTTAAATAATCTATTATCAGATATCTTCATACTACATTTTCCGTTTTTATAACAATATATGTATCATCTTTTACACCATTATTTGTTTCGGTAAGACTACCATTTTGTGTAAGACATTCGATTGAACTAGGTACCATTTTATTTACAGTAAAAACGTAACCTTCAGAACCTTGCTGTTGGAAAATATTTCCGTTTGAAGTATCAATCCACTTAAACAAAAAACTTCCTGAATTTACAAAATAAGATTTTTCTTTTTCTTTGTGAAATATAAAATCAGTTTTTGAAGGTTTCTCAAAAACAATAATTTTCCCTCCATGAGATTCTTGCTCGGCCCATGTTAATTCATACCCCCATTTAGTTTTAACAACTTGATCTGATTTATTTTCCATAATTAATCCAATAAGTCTATTAATTTAAATACAGTTTCTAGTTTTGTTTGATTAACTTTGTTAGTTAGTGTGTTTCTTAAACCATGATGCAAAGGTTTAGGCCATTTTCCAAATGTTACCCAAGCGTATCCGTCGTGTTCTTTGTTAAGTATTGGTATAAATTCTTTTTCTACAACACACAAATAAGTATGGAAATGGAATTTTGAATCATTTGAAATAAAAGTTTCTAAAGGAATAGTTTTTTTGATAGATGTATCGCCTATTTCTTCTGCTATTTCCCTTTTTAAACTTTCCCAAGGAGTTTCTGTTCCTTCATTTGTACCACCTACTAATCCCCAAAGATTGTTTTGCTTACCTTGTGTTCTGTGTAAGAAGAGGAATCTGCTAGTATCAAGAGTATAAAATAGAGCTCCGCTGCAAATAATATTGTTCATACTATTAATTATATTAGAATTTTAAACGCCAAGTGCCATTTGGATATTCGCCTTCGAATGAAAGTATCCACTCTCCGCTATCCCATTTGTATTGTACACCTGTGTTAAGATTTGTTGTGTATGCTGTGCCTACATAAGTGCTTGCATCAAATACAACATGCCAGCGCGAACCATCCCATTCGACAATATCATTTTCTCCGGCTATGAAATCACTTCCGTCAGCATTTTTCCAATCATCTGCACCATCAGTATTAGATAAATCACCAATACCTGTTCCTAATAAAAGTATACGAGTGCCTGTTGTCCGAATAGACACAGGACTTGTTTTAGTAGGATCTATTATATAACTAATTTTATTAGCATCACCTGTTGGACCTGTAATCACTGTATCGCCAGGTAATGTATCTTCGTCCCAATTAACAATAAGTTCTGTACCATCATTGCTGTTAATAGCTATTGTACCTGATATTTCACTGCTGCGATCTTTTCTTTGTAAACGTAGTTCAGTAATACCAGCTTCAAAAACTTCAGGAAATGCTTTGATATATGCGTCCCATAACGTATTGCCAACTACACCTTTGTTAATTAATTTGGCAGTATTATTCATTACTAACAATCCATAATTTTTAAATGTGTTAGTAATTACATTAGTACTATTTTCTTTAAATATTCCTCTATTATTATTTTGTCTTGCTATCTCACCTGTTGGTGTTATGCTTACATTAGTTCTAATATCTGCACTTGGTACAGAAGTATCGCCATATGCTTGTAGCTCTGGAGTACTTTGAGATAGTTCTATTGTACCTTTAGATTCGTCATAGATACTAGTAATAATATTTGTTACAACACCTAAGCGTTTTACTTTTGTTGGAGGTGAAATATAAATCGGAGTTGTAAAGCCTAATTGGGCAACATCAATTTCACTTTCTGTACCTATCGGAATACTCCTTGAACTAAAACTTATGCTTGCTAAATTTACAACACTCAAACTAGTCCAGTCAACATAGTTATCTGTGGTTTGTATTTCTAGACTTGGATTAAATAACATAAGAATTTGTTCAATTATTTGCAACTTTTGATCTGTGTTACTGCTCCAAATATCTACATTTAGTCCTAGTGTATAAGGTGTTGGCATTAGTCTTTCAACAGTATAATTTTTACCTTCTGTTTTGAGATATTCTTTACCTTCGCTGTCGTATGCACGTTCTCTAATGTTTAGTTTATTAACATAACTTGAATCAGCTAATCTTGCTGTATCCATTTCTAAACTTGTAACATAAACAGCCATTCTTGGCGCACTAGGTATTTTATTTTCTGAATTATCTCTTAGAATATGTCCTACTTGACGAGTAATATCTCCATACATAACAGGAACCTCTGTAAGTTTTCCGTCACCATCTTTGTAGGAAAAATTACTCATCAATCTAATAACTTGTGTTATGTATCTTCTGATCTGACCATCGTAAAAATGTTGCATTAGTTATCTGCCTTTGGTCTAAGTGCTTGCGACAAACTTTGTCTTTCTTGTACAGTTTCTCCGCCAATTGTATCTGTACTAGTGTTATTGACAAATGTACCTTTTTGATGGCTTCTTGTATTTGTATTTGTAAGTGTCATACGTACTGAATCTTCTTGTTTTACCCAACGACTTCCGTCGTATCTAAATAATCTATTTGGCATAAAATCTGTCCTTAGGAAAAAGTCTCCTTCTGCACTTCCTGTGGGGAAACTAATACCGTGTCCGAATGCTTCACCATTTGAGGGTATTCCGTCACCTAGTAAATATCCTTGATAACCTTCCCTATTAGGTGTCTGCATAACTCTATCCGCAAGTTCATTTGCTGTACTAGCATCTAGTGTGTTAATATCTGTTGTAACAATATCTACAGTTCCATCTTCTTTAGTAGCTACTGTGTAAAAATGACTTGTATCGTATCCTGATTTAGCAGCATCAGCTTCAGCTTGAGCAATTACAGCATTATTCACCTGCATCTCACGTTCATATGTAGAAAGTAAATCTCTTAATGTGCCACTACCTGGATTATCTTCTTCTGCAGGTAAATCAAGAATATCTTTGAATTCTTGGCTATCAACTATTTGTTTTAGTTTTACTCTGTATAGATGTGGATACCAAGTAGGTGAAAAGCCTTCTGCAGCTCTGTTTACTTCTTCGACCACATAGAATCTTTTTAAGGCAACCGTATAATCATTAAGTGCATATTCGTCTTTGAGATGTGGCAATTCTATTACATCACCTGGCATAATTTTTCTTCCAAGAGTTTTTACACTAGATGTAATATGTATTGTCATAAACAGTGTGTCATTAGATAAAAACAGTCCAAATTGACTCATATTGAAGTCAATATCTTGAACATTGTAAATTCCACGCATACTGTAGATATCAGGATCATACTTGCGATCTCTGTTTTCCATAAACAGCATATCCTGTATGTTTGTTTCTTTTACAGCATCATAACGGGGCTGATCTGCTGTTGCAGTATCGCTATCAGGATTTTTTGGTCCTAGATATTTGTGAACAAAAACGTCTGTGCCACCCACAGTGAACATTTCATAGATACGTTTGTCTATGAATTCGTAGTCTTTGCCTTTCTCTGGTTTGTATAAAGATAATCTTGGCATATACATATTTATCGAACGATAAATACTTGTGGAGAACTTTTCATATGGCGACTTTAAAAACTCAAAAACAGGAAATATTTGACTATGTCTATCACATGCTAGGTGGTGGAATGATTGATGTTGAACTGGATCCTGGGCATTATGAAACTGCACTTAATAAAGCACTTACAAGATTTCGTCAAAGAAGTGATAATAGTGTAGAAGAAAGCTATTTCTTTATGCCTACGGTAATAGATCAAAACGAATACACGCTACCCAATGAAATTATAGAAGTACGTAAAATATTTCGTAGAAGCATTGGATCACGTACAGGTGGTGGAGATGGAGGTACACTGTTTGAACCTTTTAACTTAGCCTATACCAACACATACTTGTTAGCAAGTTCCAATATGGGCGGACTAGCAACCTATGACTTTTTCTCTCAATATCAGGAGTTAGTAGGTAGAATGTTTGGATCATTTATTGAATTTAAATGGAATACTTCTACAAAAAAACTTACTATTCTTCAGCGTTCTAGAACAGAAGAAGATTTACTATTATATTGCTATAATTATAGACCAGATTCAGAGTTACTTAATGATTATCTTGCAAAGCAATGGATCAAAGATTACACAGTTGCTACCTGCAAATACATGCTTGGAGAAGCACGTAGTAAATTTGCTACTATTGCTGGTCCACAAGGAGGCGGTCAATTGAATGGTGATGCTCTCAAAGCAGAAGCACAAAGTGAAATGGAAAAACTAGAACAAGAAGTAAGCACTGCTGTTACAGGCGGCACCGGCTATGGATTTACTATAGGATAATGGCAGAGTTTAGCCACAAAGAAGCCCATAGGCTTTTTTGGATGGTTAAAGGTCACTTTGGCGCAAGCGAGCAAACAATACTAGAATCAGCACCAGGATATTTCAAACGCATGTGGAACAATAACGAAGCATATCTGCATGAAGATGGATTTGAAGAAGCCTACCAAAAAGTACTTGACAACAGCAATTAATCTGTATATACTATATATTATTTGAAGGATTTCTTATGATTATAGGTATTTGTGGATTAATAGGTAGCGGCAAAGGTACTGTTGCTGATATTCTGGTAAACGATTACGGTTATTCAAAAGTTTCTTTTGCAGACAAACTAAAAGATGGTGTAGCACAAGTATTTGGATGGAATAGACAGATGCTAGAAGGTGACACAGATGAAAGCCGTGCCTGGCGCGAACAAGTAGACGAATTTTGGTCAAAAGAAACAGGCCGCGAAATAACACCAAGATTAGTTCTGCAGGAATTTGGAACAGATTGCATGAGAAACGGGTTTTTCGATGGTGTATGGGTAAGTCTACTCAAAAAACAACTTATAGAAAATCCAAATACTAATTTTGTTATTCCTGATGTGAGATTTGAAAATGAAGCATCTATGATTTCAGAAATAGGCGGTAAAGTTTGGCGTGTACGTAGAGGCCCAGATCCTGTTTGGTTTAGAATGTATCAAGATCTAGGCGTGGAACCCCAAGATGTTCATAAATCTGAATGGGCTTGGGCAAATGTTCAAATTGACACTACTATAGCAAATGACAGAAGCCTATTTGATCTTAAAAATCTGGTAAAAGATCTCCTTGCTTCCAGCGAACTCCTTCCTTATAAAGAATACGCTGACAGTTAGCACAAACTGTTTTTAGATTAGTTGGTCTACAATTTGTTAAATCTCCGTCTATATGATACACATTAAATTGTTCACTGTGTTTGCTTTTGTATGCACATTTTTCACAGTATTCTTTTTTTTCGTAACCTGCTAGTTTCCATTTAGGTATACCGAATCCTATTGTGTTGTGTTTCAAACACTTTTCACATTTTTTTCGGTAGTAAACTTTGTTACCTTTTTTATAGTTTACTGCTGCTGGCCTAAACCCGCATACACATAATGGTCTCATATTGTATTTACCTCACCTTTTTGACCCCTTTTCTTTGGTGTTTTATCGTACTTTTTTAAAATCTCTTGCTAAATAATAGTAACGAATATAATGTCCACTATAGGAGAATAAAAAAATGGCACTAGTATCACCAGGCGTACAGGTTAGCGTAATAGACGAAAGTTTCTATACCCCAGCTGAACCGGGTACAACTCCAATGATTTTTGTTGCAACTAAAAGTAACAAAAGTAATGCTGCAGCAACTGGCACAGCACCAGGAACACTAGCAGCGAATGCAGGTACACCTTACCTGTTAACTTCACAACGAGATTTAGCAGATACCTTCGGAGATCCAATCTTCCAGGTAGACAATAACAACAATCCAATACACGGCGGCGAATTAAATGAATACGGCTTACAAGCTGCTTATTCATATCTAGGTGTTGCCAATAGAGCTTGGGTAGTCAGAGCTGACGTAGATCTAGGTCAACTCGAAGCAAGTGCAACAGCACCTGCGGCTGATCCAGCAGATGGAACTTATTGGTTAGACACTGCCAATTCATTATGGGGAATCCAAGAATGGAATGGTAAGAGTGTTGTAAACGGTGGTCAGAACTTTACAAACAAAGTGCCATATGTAGTTACTGATACAACCGAAATGTCAGACAGTAGTTTAGCAACTAACGGTATCGACGGTACAGCGGCAGATGGAACAGGACGTCCATCAAACGCAATAGGTTCTGTTGGATCATATGCGATTACTGCAACATCTACTATTTTAAAAATTTGGTACAGAAATACATCAGGAACTTGGGTATTAGTAGGAAGTGAACCGTGGACAAAGAGCTGGCCTACAATCAAAGGTACTGCAAGTAACCCAACATTCAATGCAACAGCAGCAATTATCATAAATGGAACAAGCGTTACTATTAACAGTTCAGATACTGTTACTGATGTTGCAAGCACAATTAACGGATTAACTATTCCAGGTGTAACTGCGGCAGCAGTAGATTTAAAACTTGAAATTTACAGTGACGGAACAGCATCAGCAAGCGGTGATTCATCCACAGGCGGTGAAATTGAAATCAAAGGCGATGCAGATAGATTAACCGAACTAGGAATTTTATCAGGAACACATTTTCCACCTGCGCTACAAATTTCTAAGCACACAGGTATTCCGGAATGGAAAATTGGAGACACAATTAGTGGTGCTCCTGGACTTCCAATACCAACAAGTATTAGTGCAAGACCAACAGGAAGTATTTGGCTAAAAACAACAACACCAAATCTTGGCGCTAGCATATCAATTAAAAAATGGAATGCAAGCTCAGAGCTTTGGGAAACAATAAGTGCTCCAATACACGCAAACAATCAAACAGCATTATATGAATTAGATATTGTTGGCGGTGGTGCTAATTTATCTCAAGGTGATTTGTATGTTGAAAGCAATGTTGCTGGAGATGACAGTCCATTGGCAACACTAAGACCACAGCGTAGAAGAGCTATTGGTGCAACAACAGTAACAGGTGTAAAAATTGTAACTGGAACATTTAGTTCAGGATCACAATCTTTTACTGTGCAAACCACAGATAATGGTAGTGCTGCTTTTGAAACAGCAGTCACAGTTACCGGTGCGTATACAGGAGCAGCAAGTGATGCAGGTATATTAGCAGGTGCAATTAATGATGCAAACATTACCAATGTTACAGCAACAGTTGATCCACAAAACAAAGTTATTATACAACATGCACTAGGTGGTGAAATACGTTTTGTTGATACAGATGGTGTTTTAACAGCAGCAGGATTTGTGCCATATGTAAGTGCAAGTGTTGGAATACAAAATCTTGTTTATGTACCTGGTACTACAAGTTCTACAAGTCCAAAACAGTTACAAGCAACTCATTGGACACCAACAACTGATACTGGTACAGGATTCTTCACAGCAAGTGATACTGAAGTTACTGCAAAAACAGCAGACGGTAGACTTTGGTACAATTCAATTGTTGACGAAGTAGATATCCTAGTACACAATGGTAGTGAATTTGTTGGATTATTGTATAACGGGTCAAGCGGTCAAAGTTCAACAGCAAGTCCGTACTATGCAAGCGGTGTAGCAGCAGATCAACCAGATCCAAACGGACCTATTGTTTCAGCAACAGTTCCAACACTTCAAAGTGACGGAACTACTCTAAAAACTGGAGATATCTGGATAGACACAAGTGATATTGAAAACTATCCAAAAATTTACAGATATAACCCAGATTTAGGAAATGCAAATGCAGAAGACAACTGGGTACTAGTTGATACTGGCGATCAAACTACTGAAGACGGTATACTATTTGCAGATGTACGTTATAACACAGCAGGTGCTAATAGCAACTTAGCTGGAGATATAACAGCATTAATGGAAAGCGATTATGTTGATCCTGATTCACCAGATCCAGCACTATATCCAAAAGGTATGTTGCTTTGGAATTTGCGTAGAAGCGGATTTAATGTTAAGAAATATGTGAGAAATTACATTAATACAGCAGGCAACAATGCTCGTTACGGTGCAGGTAATGGACAAACTATGGCAAGTTACTTCGCAGATCGTTGGGTAACTGAAAGTGCTAACCAAGTAGATGGTTCTGGCACATTTGGACGCAAAGCACAACGTAAAGTTGTTGTACAAGGACTACAAGCACTAGTTAACTCTAATGAAGATATTAGAGATGATGAAGCAAGATTGTTTAACCTAATGGCATGTCCTGGTTATCCAGAACTTATAGGTGAAATGAAATCACTAAACTATGACAGAGGTTTAACAGCATTTGTACTTGGTGATTCACCATTCCGTTTGTTACCGAATGCAACAGCATTAAATAACTGGGCAACAAACCAAGCACTAGCTGTAGAAGACAACGATGACGGATTGGTAACAACTGATCCATACATTGGTGTTTACTATCCAAGTGGATTTACAAGTGATAATTTTGGTAACAATGTTGTTGTTCCACCAAGTCATATGATGATGAGAACCATTGCACTAAGTGATCAAGTATCGTTCCCATGGTTTGCACCAGCAGGTACAAGACGTGGTGGTATTACTAATGCAAGTTCTACAGGTTATATAAGCAATGAAGGCGAATTTGTAAGTATTGCACTAAACGAAGGGCAAAGAGATACACTGTACGCAAATGCAGTTAACCCAATAACATTTATTACAGGTGCAGGACTAGTTGCTTTTGGTCAGAAGACAAGACAACTTGCTGCAAGTTCTTTAGACAGAATCAATGTTGCAAGACTTGTTATCTACCTACGTAGCCAATTAAACACACTTGCTAAGCCTTATTTGTTTGAACCAAACGATAAGATTACAAGAGATGAAATTAAACAAGCTGCAGAAAGTTTATTACTAGAACTAGTTGGACAAAGAGCATTGTATGATTATCTAGTAGTGTGTGATGAATCAAACAATACACCTAGCAGAATTGATAGAAATGAACTACACTTAGACATTGCTATTGAACCTGTTAAGGCTGTTGAGTTTATATACATTCCACTAAGACTTAAAAATACTGGAGAAATAGCAGGACTGTAAGATTGATAAATACTTATAGATTAGGAGCAAATTAAATGGCAATATCAACACTATCAAAAATTACAGTGCCTTTGGCTAGCGGAGATTCTGCAAGCAACCAAGGCCTGTTGATGCCTAAATTACAGTATCGTTTTAGGGTATCACTAGAAAATTTCGGAACATCGACTCCGACAACTGAACTAACAAAACAAGTTATAGATGTAGCTCGTCCAAACGTAAGTTTTGAACAAATGACAATCGACATTTATAACTCAAGAGTTTATCTAGCAGGTAAACATACTTGGGAAGCAATTACTTTAAACCTACGTGAAGATGTAAACAACAACGTACAAAAACTAGTAGGTGAGCAATTACAGAAACAATTTGACTTCTATGAACAGTCAAGTGCAGCATCAGGTCAGGATTACAAATTCACAACACGTATTGAAATCCTAGATGGTGGTAACGGTGCTAACACACCAAATGTGCTTGAAACTTTTGAATTATACGGCTGTTATGTTGAAAGTGCAAACTATAATCAGTTAGCATACTCAAATTCAACAGATCCAGTCAGTGTTACATTAAGCATACGTTATGACAATGCTATCCAATCACCACAAGGTACTGGAATTGGTACAGCAGTTGGTCGTACAGTTAACACTCTCGTTACTGGCGGCGGCGCTTAATATAACAAAGTTCCTAATCTTACAAGGGGTACTTTTTAGTACCCCTTTTTTCTTTTATATACGCAGTTAATTACATTGGATAAATATTAGTATGGGAAAGTTCACAGGATTTTTAGATAATTTAGCAAGTGGTGCTCTAAGTCCAAAAGGTAATCTTGGCGACTTTAGGCATGCCAGCAAAACTTTTGTAACAGACGCTTTTAGACTTGCTCCTAAAGCAAAGTTTTTATATCATGTATTTTTCGAAATAAATGATTTACCTGCAAGTATTTTGCCTGAGTTAAAACAAAGACATACAAGAGAGATTGGATTGCTTGTAAAAGCTGCTGATCTACCAAAGTATACAGCAACAGTTGATACAAAGAAAAAATATAACAGGATTAAAAATGTCCAAACTAGTATTTCATATGACCCTGTAAATATTACATTTCATGATGATAATTTAGGTATTACATCTGCTTTGCTTGAAGCATATTATCGTTACTACTTTGCAGATGGTAACTACGGTTCTCTACCAGAAGCCTATAATAGACAAATAAAACCACCACCTGCACCAGGACAAGAAGGAATACCTGGAGATAATACATATTTAGGATCAGAACTAAACAAATATAGTTACGGATTAGACAATAGAGTAAGTGAACACTTTTTTAAAAGTATTCAAATTAGTCAACTTTCAAGAAAAACATACACTACCTATACGCTGGTAAATCCATTGGTTACAAACTGGGCACACGACAGTGTAGATTCTAGTGATGGCGCAGGTACTATGCAAAATACTATGACAGTAGCATATGAAGCTGTTTGGTATGACAGAGGCAGAGTAGAAGTAGACAGTCCTAAAGGATTTGGAGATCCTTCACACTATGACACAACTCCAAGTCCAGCAAGTTTACTCGGAGGCGGTGCTCTTGGATTAGGAGGAGCAATTGGTACAGGTATTTCATTATACGATTACATCACAGGCGATGGAGGGTTTAAAAGTCCTCTAGAAGCAGGACTAGCGGCAGCTAATCTTATTGCAAACGTAAGAGGATTAAGTTCTGAAGGTATTAGAGAAGAAGGATTTAGTTTACTAAAAGGAGCAATAGGAGCGGCGTCTGGAACAGATGTAAGTGGAATTAGCAATGCATTTTTTCCAAAAAATGGAGGCACTGGTGGAAGCAAAGATCTAATAGCCGGAACAGCAGCTATTGTAGGTTTATCAGCACTTGCAAAAGCGGCAAATAATACAGAGGCAGCGGCAGAAAGCGCAGCTAGAATTGCTAACAATAAAGAATATCAGCGCAACGGCGGAACTGGTGGAGTTAACGGTAATACTGCTAATTACGCAAGTTTACCTGCAAGCGAAAAACAAAGATTAAAAGGTAATGTAACATGAGTAGTCTACCAAACGCACCTAAAACATCAGAAAAACAAACCACAGAATTTTTTGACAAATATTTTACTAAAAAATTAAGTTTCCCTAGCAACGAAGTAGATGCTGTTATTGCATTCTTTAGTAAAAGAGGCTTTGATCAAACTGCTGCTGTAAGTACGGCAACTGTACTATTACAACAGGCTAAGATAGATGGTGTAAATGTTTTTACATTGCTTGATACACTTAAAGGGTTTGGCGAAGTACAACTAAGTGCTGTTGTTACAGAAGTTTTAAACTATAACAGAGATTCAACAAGTACACTAGGGTTTAAAAGAACACAATCTGTTGAAAAACTTGAAAAGCGAAATATAGTGATATGATATGGCTAGATTTGCTCAAGGTAAGTACACTTTAAAAAATCCCCAAAAATACGTAGGAAGAAAAACACCCACCTATAGAAGCAGTTGGGAGTTTGCTTTTATGAGATTTTGTGATGAACACCCAAATGTTGCACAATGGGCTAGTGAAGCTGTAAGGATACCATATAGAAATCCGTTAACGGGTAAAGCTACAATATATGTTCCAGATTTTTTTGTTGCATACGCAGATAGAAACGGTAAAAACAGGGTAGAAGTAATAGAAGTCAAACCACAAAATCAAACTGTAAAAGAAAAACTTGGTCGTAGTAGGCACAATCAAGCTCATTGGGTGTTAAATCAAGCAAAATGGGAAGCAGCAAGAGCTTGGTGTAAGCAACAAGGTATATATTTCCGTGTTGTAAACGAGACAGATATTTTCCACCAAGGTACTCGATAAACTAAATATACTAGTAGATAATGGTGTACCTATGACTAAAAAATTAGAAGAATTATTAAACATGCCAGACTCTAAAGAAATTATAGAAGAGTCTCGTAATGCAGATAAAGCACAACAAGCAGTTGTAGAGCAAGAAGAAACTGCTCGCAGTATACAAGAGCTTGACAAAATTACTGCTGCATTACCACAAGTAAAAGGTTTAGGCGAAATGGCTGACAATGAGCTTAACGAAGTTTCGCAAAAATCCATGCAGGCGTATGAGGATTTAATGGATCTAGGCATGAATGTGGAAAGCCGTTATTCAGGACGTATTTTTGAAGTTGCTGGCAACATGTTAAAAACAAATTTAGATGCAAAAGTAGCAAAACTAGACAAAAAACTTAAGATGGTTGAATTACAACTCAAAAAAGAAAAACAAGACAAAGATGGATCAGCTGATGGAGATATTGTGCAGGGCGAAGGATATGTAATCTCTGATCGTAATAGTTTATTAGAAAAACTAAGAAACTTGGATAAATAACATATATTAGGATAGTATGATGAAAAAATTTGCAGAATATTTAACTGAATCAAAAAAAACTTACAAGTTTAAAGTAAGAGTGGCAGGAGATTTACCCGAAGGCTTTGAAGATAGACTTGAAAGATCAATGACCAAATACGACATTGTTGGTATTAGCTCTGGTAAAAAAACTCCAATTACAGAAAAGCCTTTGGATTTTCCACAGTTAAGCAACTGTGAAGTTACGCATTTTGATGTAGAAGTAAACTATCCTGTAACTGCATTTGTGCTTGAACAGTATTTGGTGAATGAAACTGGAGTAGGACACAGTCACATTATTGTAAGAGGTGAAGGTGATCCTATTGAACAGTATCAAGAAAAATCAGATGAAGAAAAACCATACGAATCACTGCTAAACACAGAAGACATGGGCGGAGAATCTGCTCAAGAACAAGCAGGTGAAAACCGTGTAATGGACTTGCTCAAAGAACTTGAAGTTGCAAGAAAAGAAAGAGCTATCGATCCTGTTGATGGAGTTAAAGCAGGTGACTCCAAAGATATATCACCTGAAGAATATGTAAAAAGCCCGATAGGAAGTTAACCATGAACGATATTAGATCTATTTTAAATTTATTAGAAAGAAAAGCATACAAATTAAGCTCAGACGGTAAAATGAACAATGTTAATGTTGATCGGAGCCAACCAAAAATCCAAATTACAAATAGAGACGGTGAAGTTTTTGATCTTCATGGTGAAAGCGAAGATGTATTAAAAAAATATATTGCTAATAAAAATGGTTGGGAAGTTTTTGAAAAGGGCAAAGGCGAAGCATCTAAAGGTGGCAAAGAAGAACTTGACGCTATAGTAGCGAAATATGCAAAGCCCGGAATGAGTGTAGACGATATAGCAAAAATGGAGCAAGAAGCAGGCAGTAGAACAAATAGTGCTTATGTTTTAGCACATGCTGCTCGTACACTTGGTTTAGATGGATTGTATAGAGCAAATGGTAAAGCATTTTGTTACCTAGAAGGCAAAGAAGTAAAAACAGCAGGCGGCGCTAACAGACAGCAAATGGAAGACCTTGCAGAAGCAGGTTTATTACCACAAAGCAAAATTGATCAAGCAAAAAAAGTTGCTGAAAAATACAAAGAGTCTGATCCAGAAAAGTCTGAACGTTTCCAAAAGGTAGTTGACAAAGCAGAAGGCGAAACTGCTAAAGGTGATGAAGAGCCAAAACTTGGCACTAATCAAAAACTAGAAGATGCTAAAGCAAAATACAAAGAATTTATGGAATTGCTTAACAAAGCAAAAGCAGATCTAAAATCTAAGAAAGAATCATACAGACCTAGATCATATGCAGATCAACTATTGGAGCAATACTATCTCACAGAAGCTCTAACAGACGAAGAAGCAGATAGACTACAACAGCTAGCAGACGAACTAGGCGCTATGCCTGAGTTTGGTGATGATCTAGACGACCAAATTTCTGATGCACTTAACATGCACGGTATGTGGAAAAGAGATTACGAAGCACAATTTAAAGATCAAGGTGATGATGAAAAAGAACCTGCAATGGACTACAGCAGTGATGAAGCAATTAAAAAGGCAATTGATGATGTAGAATCTTGGATTGCTAATGAAATGCCTAAAGAGCTTGAGTCAAAACAAGCCAAAGGTTTGTTAAAAGCAACCAATAGAGGTAAGATCAAATCTGCTTCTGCGGCTGCTATTCAAACAGTGCTGATGAGAATTGGTACTGCTACAAACAATGAAGAATTAAAGAAAATAAAAGCAGATGGATTTTATGGCCCAGCAAGTATTGCAGGTGTAAAACGTGCCCAAGAAATAGCAGGTATTAAAGTAGATGGTGATCCGGGTGCAGATACTGCACGTGAGCTACTAGCATATTCTAAAGATCCACAAAAAGGTATCGACGATGCAATGAAAGATGATTTTGCAAGAATTGAAGAACTAATTGCAAAAGCAAATGAAGGCGGAGAAACTGAAAAACTTGCACAACAAAATCAAAGCGTAGACTTTAGCATGAGAGCAATGCTAGAAACACTTTCTAAATTAAATGAAGCACTTACAGCAGATGAATTCAAAGAGCTAAGAGGATTATTAGACAAGCATAGAGCTAAATTGGAAGATCCTGAAACTGCACAAGCCTATTCACAATATGCTGATATTTTCAAAACAGCTGATGAAATCAAATCTCCTGAAGAAACACCAAAAGGGGATGAAGCTCCACCACCGCCTGAAGAAGTTACTAATCACGAAGAATTAGCGGATGCTTTATATAAAGCAGGTTATAAAATGTTTGGCACAAACGAAGATATGATCTATA